>UMAP01000133.1_pt1 | contig 18054 bp, 19 predicted proteins | sample 1963731 | NCBI WGS metagenome assembly UMAP01 (sample SAMEA4835918, study PRJEB28245) | human gut metagenome | biome: gut microbiome; material: fecal sample | place: Denmark | collected 2008 | reverse complement strand
CATAATGTTCGCCACTTTTCCCAGTTGTGACAATGGTCTTGTAAACCTGTTCGTGAGGCAGATTCAGCTTGTCGGCGGTTTCAATTCCGTCCGTGAATTCATCGCATTCATAGGTCTGATATTCGTAAGAAATTCTCTTTCTGTCTAAAATTCGCATTGCATTTGTTTTGACTTCTTTTTTACCCATGTAAACTTTCCTCCAGTGTTTTTCGGATTTTTTTTCGTGTAATTTCCACCAGCTGCAGTTTCGTCATTCCCATCACATTCCCGGGATTTGGGTCCTTCTTTAATTCCCGCTGCAGATACGCAAGAAGTTCTTTCTTCTCTTCTGCTGATTTCATGTTGATAAAATCAATAATAATGATACCGGAAATATTGCGGAGCCGGATCTGGCGGACTGCTTCTCTTGCTGCCTCCCGGTTGATCTCCGGAAAATGAGAATTCTTTTTCAGACATTTTCCGGAATTGACATCGATTACAGTCAGCGCCTCGGTTGGCTGGATCACCAGATAAGCCCCGGATTTCATCCATACCCGTTCTTGTCTGGCTTCTCGGATCGCCCCTTCCAGGTTATAACATTTTACAAGTGGATAAGACGGATCCGTATACGCACGGAGAAGCGGAAGTTCATCTGGCATTTCCGTTTCCAGATAAGTCTGAACTTCTTTATACAAAGCTCCATCTTCTACCGTTTCCTCTACAATAATTTCCGTCAAATCTTTTTTGTAAATATCCCGGAGTGCCTGTACGCACGGATCCGGTGCACTCTGCAGACAACTGAAGCAGGTCCGCATCTTGCCATATTCTACGATTCTGTGATAGTTCTCTGCCAGTTTGTCAATTTCGGCACGGGTCTGTGTTTCTTCTGCTTCCACACAATTTGTCCGGAAAATCAGTCCGAAATCACAGTCTATATAGTCCTGTCCCAGCTTTTGCAGTTCTTCTTTCCTGACACCGTGGATTTTACCGGATACACCAATGGTACGATTGCCGGAAGTCAGTACTACATACTGCCCGGTGAAATTTAAGTTCCCGGTCACGACAGGCTGCTTGGTTTTCACTGCTTCTTTCTCCACCTGAACCAGAAGCTCATCACCGATCACAAGTGGCTTCTTTCCGATCTTATTGGTGAAAACCGGGGTATATTTTCCATCCAGCGCAAAATAGCATTGCTCACCATTTGCAATTTCAACAAATGCGCCACCGATATTCGGAAGGATTTTCCGTACTCTTCCGACATAAATTTCACCCAGGCGGCAGCTCTTTTTTTCTCCGCTACTGCCAAAGTGAAATTCCGTTACTTTCTCATCCTCTAAAAGTGCAAGCACCCGGCGGTTCATGCATTCCGTAAGGAGTACTTTTCGTTCCATCTATACAATCTCCGTTCCAAGCGCATCCAGTGGAACCAGAATCATCTTGCCCTCCGTGTCTTCGGATTCCGCAAAAGTTTCCAGTCTGTGGTGGGTAAAGGTCACTTCCTCCGCATCCATACCAAGATAGCGGACAAACGCTTCTGTGACCAGCTCCGGCTTTAAATTCTGGACACTTCCTGCTGCCACACGCATATAAATCTTTCCGTCCCGGCATTCCAGCTTGTAGATCATCGGACGAATGTCCACTTCTTTTTCACTCTTTTTCGTCTTTTTGACCACACAGATTTCATTCTGCGCATAAAAAGCTTCCAGCTTTTCAGCAAGATCTTCCGGCAGGCTGCCATTTTTTACCGAAGATAAATAGTCGGCACCTGCTACGATTGACATTCCTTTGCTTTTCTTATCATCCGGGATCTGCACAAAGCTGACGATCTCCATGCCGTCTACCATCTGTTCATTCAGCCGTCTGACCGCTTCTTTGCTGGCGATTGACTCGGTCAATTCGATATCAAAATATTCTCCGTCACTGGTAAGCCCTACACCAAGTGGATTAGCGAAAGACATGATCATATGCGGGCTGTAACCACTGGTAAATGCGATCGGAATCTCGGCACGGCGAATCGCTTTCTGGAAATACCGCATGATATCCAGGTGTCCGATGAACTTCATCACTCCATTTTTCCGAAATTTAATTCTTGCCTTCAAAGCAGACACCTCCTCCGTAACTTGCTGCCCCACAGCCGGAACATTTTGCACGGCAGTTCGGGGTTACATTCCCTTCCATTGCATTCTTCCATTCTCTTATAAGGAAAGATTTTGTCACGCCACAATTAATGAAATCCCATGGGAAGATTTCATCTAATTCACGCTTTCTGAGATTATAGAAATCCATGTCTACACCTGTATTTTCAAAGGCCTGCAGCCATTTATCATAATCAAAATACTCATCCCACGCATCGTAAATACAGCCAAGACGGTAAGCCTCTTCCAGAACCTTTCCGACCTTCCGGTCACCACGGGCAAAGACGCCTTCCAGAACGGTTACTTCGGCGGTATGCCAGTTGTAGCGCAGACTCTTGCGGTTCAGCTGGTTGCGGAATGCTTCCTGTACAATTCCTGCACGGCGGATATATTCTTCCATCGGCTGCATGGTCGCCCACTGAAGCGGTGAAAATGGTTTCGGTACAAAGAAGGAACTACTTGCCGTGATCTGACATTTTCCATTTCTCTGATCCTTCGGAATTTCATAATATCGGCGTGCTACTTTATCTGCAAGAACAGCAATTCCTTCCATATCTTCCTGGGTTTCGGTCGGAAGTCCAAGCATGAAATAGAGCTTGACCTTCGTCCATCCACCTTCAAAAGCCTGTCCTGCACCATTTAAAATGTCGTCTTCCGTCAGACCTTTGTTGATTACATTACGCATCCTCTGTGTTCCGGCTTCCGGGGCGAAGGTCAGACTGCTCTTACGCACATCCTGCACCTTGCTCATAACATCCAAAGAAAATGCATCGATACGAAGGGACGGCAGGGAAATGTTGACGCCCTGTGTGTGGAACTCATCGATCAGGAAGGTGACGATCTCTTCCAGTTCGTTGTAATCACTGGAACTTAAAGAACTTAAGGTGATCTCTTCATGTCCGGTATTTTTCAGCATTGCACGTGCCGTCTCTTTGAGCATGTTGATATCACGCGGACGTGTCGGACGGTAAACCATTCCCGCCTGACAGAAACGACATCCACGGATACAGCCGCGCTGGATTTCCAGAACGGCTCTGTCCTGTGTAACCTTGATAAACGGGACAACCGGCTTTAACGGATAGGTTGTCTGGCTCATATCTGCCGCAACTACTCGTTTGATTTTTTCCTTTGCATGCGGATTGTTTGGCAGGAAAGATTCGATCGTGCCGTCTTCTTTGTAAGTGACATCATAAAAAGAAGGAACGTAAATTCCCTCGATCTCTGCTGCCATTTCCAGAAATTCTTTCCGGCTTTTTCCGGCTCTCTTCCACTTTTTGTATGCTTCCAGAAGCTCATCATAAACCACTTCGCCCTCTCCGATATAGAACATATCGAAAAATTCAGCCAGTGGCTCTGTATTGTAAACACATGGGCCACCGCCAATGACAAATGGATCTTCTAAAGTTCTGTCCTCACTGTGAAGCGGAATACCGGATAAATCCAGCACCTGCAGTACATTGGTGTAACACATCTCAAACTGTAATGTGATGCCAAGAAAGTCAAAATCCTTTACCGGATCCTGAGATTCCAGGGTAAAGAGCGGGATATGTTTTTCACGCATGATCTTGTCCAGATCAATCCACGGAGAGTAGACTCTCTCGCACCAGGTATCCTCCCGGCGGTTGAACATATCGTACAGAATCTGGATTCCCAGATGGGACATACCAACCTCATATACCTCCGGAAAACACATTGCAAACCGAATATCTACCGCGTTTTTGTCCTTCATGACTGAATTGACTTCGTGTCCAATGTAGCGGGCAGGTTTCTCTATATTCAGTAAAATATCATCATCTAATGCTAATTTCCTCATTTTTCCTCCATTTTTAGTTTATTTATTTGTGATTTTTACACAATTTTAAGTGTAGAAATTTTACAATTTATAATATTTTCAATTTTAAAACAACTTTATTTTTTTCCATTTTTTTGTAAAAAATGTCCTCAAAATTACCCCGTTTTTTGCTGTTTTACGACCGTTTTTCAGTCGTAAGAATTGTATGCGACTACTTACGACTGAATGCGACTACAGCGATACTTTAGCATATTATATAATACTGTAAACGATGAATTTGAAACAGGTATTTTATTAAGACAATTACTTTTAATAATAGCTTGTTTAAGTGAGAAAATCAACCATTTTAGCCATATCAAAGTCCCGTTGTGCTATTTTTTCATCTTTTTTTCGCACCTGAGAGATCAAATTTTCTGCATAATCCTCTGCCTCATACGGCAACATAAACCAGCAAGCTTCTTGTTGTTATCATAACACTTATCGCAAATACAAAAGCCGCCACCCAACGAATTAGCGCCATATCCGTTTTTAGTTAAATACACAGGATTTCCACTATTAACAAGAGTCTCAATTTCAGGAAATTTATTTCTGAGATCAGAAATGGAAATTTTGAAGTAAACAAAAAGAGTATCACATTTCTTCTTGTTCACGTGATACTCTTTCTTTTATGGCTTCTGACTGTTACTGCTGATATACGTTTTACTTTTTCATTTACAATCTGTTTTATTTTACACCATGGTCCACCTGGTACATATGCGAAATCAGGCGGAAGATCTGACTGGTATATCCCCATTCATTATCATAAAAACTGATCAGTTTGAAATCAGCATGTGTATGTCTCTTATTATAATATACATTAATTGACGACTCAATAGAGGATTTTTAATAAAGCTGTAACTCCCCTGTTTCTCTGTTATGTCTTTCAACCTGATATGTCAAAACTACTGTAACAGCTACCATAATGCACATACAAACCAGCAGTCCGGCGATATTCAAGATCCATTGTTTTCCTTTCCCACCAATATTCAATACAAATCGAATAATATTAATACAATATGTGAGCGGAAATACAAGTGAAATCATTTTTGCCCAGAAAGGAAAACAGTTCCGTGGAATTCTTGAACCAGAAAACAATGTCATCGGTGTATCAAAAATATCCATAATGATCGAAGCATCTCTGGAAAACATAAAAATGGAATTCAACATTCCACCCCAGATTGTGGAAGACAGTAGCAACAAAAGAAAAATAAATGGCAAAATCAGTATGTTGTGGAATTGGATTGCTTTTGTATAAACCAAAATGAATACGCAAAAACAACAGAACATCCATACTTCCTGAATCAATGCGCCAAGTGCTCTCCCATACATCATAGCCAGACGGTTTGCAGGGGAAAGAAAAGTAATTTCCAAAGTGCCGCTTTTTCTTTCCTGATTCGCCATCGACCATGCATTTTGTACCATCGACCAGAAGCATGTATAGGACATAAATCCGGTTCCTAAGAAAGCCAGTAATTCTTTGCTGTCAGAAATCCCCATATAACCGGTTAAGGAAAATGGTTTGTAAGTATAATAAACTTCTAAAAATCCAAGAATCGGCCAGATCAGCAGCGACAAATATACAAAAGCTGAATGATAATCATGTTTCTGTTGTTTTTCAATTTCTGCTTTTATTACCAAAAATATTTTCTTCACTGTCTTCTCCTCTTGATCTGTAAATAATTTTCATCAATATTTCTTCCAGTCCAGGTTCCTGCAAAACCATCTTCGGTTCACTTGCAAACAAATCTTTTAGTTCTTCTTTAGTACCCTGTGCAATCATTCGCCCCTTATCCAAAACATAAATATAATCACAAAGTTCTTCAGCCTCACTTATATAGTGTGTTGTCAGGAGAACCCCTTTTTTCCCCTCCTGAGCCAACTCTTTTATCATAGTCCGTATTTCCTTTGCAATCACAATATCCAGTCCAAGGGTTGGTTCATCCAGAAAAATATATTCAGGATCGTTAATCAGTCCTCTTGCAATCTGTAGCCGTTGTTTCATTCCTTTTGAATATCTTTCAACCGGTATATCTTCGGCTTCTTCCAGCCCTACTATTTTCAATAATTCTGCAATTTTTTCTTTTAATTTAACACCACTCAAGCCATATAAACTGCCAAAGTATTTTAAATTTTCTATAGCAGTAAGTCGCCAGTACAGATTCCTTTCTCCACCGGAAATTACATTGATCCGTTCTTTTACCCAACGATGATTTTTAACTGCATCGACACCATTCATCGTGAGCGTTCCTGAGGATGGCGCGATAATCGATGCTAGCATACGGATTGTTGTTGTTTTCCCTGCGCCGTTAATTCCGAGAACGCCTATGATTTGCCCTTTTGGAATTTCCAAAGTGATATCCTTTACCGCGGAAACGATTTTCTTTTTTCGACCGAACAATGCACTTTCTTTTATCACGTAATTTTTTGCAAGATTTGTAGCTATAATTTTCTGTTCGTCCATATCTTTTCTCCTATCTATCCAAATATACTTTCTACCAGTTTCCTCTCCATCGACTGATACCAGATCATACCGAGAACCAGATAAATGCCGGACAGAACAAGAATCTGTACAATCAGTAGATGATTGCTGATCAGATTTTCATGTCCGATCACCACATTTCGAAATAAAGTAACTGCTGGAGTCAATGGAAAAATCTGTGCTACATTCTGAACCCAATCCGGCAGATATTGAATCGGATAGGTAATCCCGCATACCAGGCTCATTGTAACAAATAATGTATTCTGTGTCAGATAAGTGTCTCTTGTATATAGCATAACGGAAGATAATAAAATTCCCATACAAAAAAAACTTAGTATTGCCAGTAAAATCGTAATCAGTGCCCGGGTGGAAAGAAAATTACTTAATTTTGCTCCGAACAGTACCCCGACAATGAGCACAGTTCCAAACTCCAGAAATGCCCGTGTCGTCTGTTCCAGCAGACATCCAAGAAAGTATTCACTACTTGGTGCGGGCGATAACAACAGCATTTCCAGTGTGCCTTCTCTTAATTCTGTAATCAATGCCCTTCCGATATTCATGAGCGTTGCAACTGCCAGAACATTTAACGCAGATCCCAGTACAATATAAGTGATATAATCTGCACCATTTACATATTTGCTGAATTCATTGTTTAAATTTCCATGCATAAAATAGCGATATACAAAATATGGAAAGATAATCTGAGTAACTCCCGTTATCACGCGTGATACCATAAATGACCATGGAACTGCCCTCCGAATCCCAATCCTGTTTTTATGATATGTTGAAAATATTACCTGCCACATCTATTTGCCCCCCCTTCTAGATAGTTATCATTTCGTAAAATTTGTAAGGAATGTAGTTAATCATATCTTCTTTAAATTCATATTCTACGAAGAATCCTTTTTTATTTTTATGAACAAGATCTGCTTTCCACATGATTTGCAGATGCTTCGACACTGCCGCTTCGCTGATTTCCAATTTCTGCGCCAGTTCTTGTGTGGTACAGACATTCTGCATCAAAAGCTTGATAATCCGTAATCGCGTTTTGTCTCCGAGTACTTTAAATATTTGTACCAAGTCTTCCGGAATATCACTCTCGATTGATTCAACAATAACTCCTTTTACCACTTCCAGTTCCTGCCTGTGCTTAAAAAGCCATAAATGAGGATATACAAAAGTACTGACTGTAAGAAATACCGTATTCAGCTCTTTTTTCTTATACTTAAATTCATGGTTTTTCAGATAAATGACTTCGGTTTCTTCAACCTGCAGACGTGTATGGATTTTTCCGATCCAATTCCACAAGCCTTCCGCCTGACATTTTCGTTTTTCATTCTGAATTACTCTTATGAGATAAGGTCGTAAAATCATTTCTTCTTTGCGAAATACGGTTTCATAATACGCTTCCATAACATTTAATATTCTGTCACGCTCTTTCCTGGTCATTTCATTACCAGTTGTTTCCTTTACCCAATGATTCCACTGGTATATATTCTTTTTTCGAAAATAACGAATCATTTCGATAATTTCCATTTGTCGGATCTCACTCCATTTTTCCGAATCAATAATTAAAATCCATTCATTTGTCAAAGTTTTGAGATTACGGATTTCTTTTACCAGTTCTGGTAAACACTGTTCTTTTGACTGCACCCATTTTTGTCTGGATACATGATGCTCCGGATTGGAAAGTACGTGCATCGAAAAGAAAAATTCCCACACAGGCAGATAAGACACAACAACTTTTATATCTTCTTCACTAAACATATCTAAAATCATATTGTTACACCTTTTTCAATCAACCGATCAGTTAATCAAATCCTTTTTCCTTTTTGATGTAGGCATTATAGGGATGAAGGTCAGGTTTGTCAATGTTTAATTTGATTTTTCGCTCTGTAATTTCAAAATATTAAAAGGTGCTAATCCAGCAAAAAACTAAATTAGCACCCTACTAATATTAAAATATTGTTTATCTTAGTCACCCTGATTTGCCAGATAACGTTCACCCACATATGCTCAGAAGGACAAGGGCGACGAACTTTTTTGATGAAGATACTGCATTCTTTTTAGCCCATAGCCAAAAAGCCTCGAGTTCTGATTGCTCGCGGATAATTCGTTGCTTTTTTCTGTCCTCTGGTGTTAAGGATGACAGTTCTCCCTCGATTGAGAAGATCTTATTCAACCTAATGATTGCTTCTGTATATCTTTCATTGGGTCTGCCCCCAATGTGCAGCCCGCCCCGGATGTCCCCCAGAACTTCCGAGCGGTTGATCCGACCCTATATATGGGGAGACCGTCAGCATTATTTTATTAACTGTAACCTCTTTACTACTTCTTCAATATTCTCTCTTGAAGTTGCTAAGTTCAATCGGATATGTGATTTGTACTCTTCACCACCAAACAGTTCTCCAAAATCAACTGCTAGATGACATTTATCCAGAATCGCTTCTTTCATTCGTTTAGGAATCTCATAATCAGACATATCAAGCCATGCGAGATATGTTCCTTCTAACGGAGCAATCTTTACTTTCGGCATGACTTTTTTTAATTCATTCTTTAAATAATAATAATTGCTTTCTACAATGTTGCAAACTGACTCTAACCACGGGCGTCCATGTTCGTATACTGCCTGTGTAGCAATATATGAAAAACTGTTGCCTTCTGTAAAATGGAGTTTTTTCGCTAATCGGTCATAATCTTCACGCATTTTAGCATTAGGTATAATTGCATAAGCACACTGAAAACCTGCTATATTAAAACTCTTAGATGCAGATGTCAGCGTAATCAGATACTCATCATAATTACCACATGTTGCAGCTGTTACTTTTTCGTAACCGCTCATAATGATATCTTGATGAATTTCATCAGCAATTACATACACACCGTATTTTTTACAAATATCCAATACTGCTTGTAATTCTTTTTTCGTCCAAACACGTCCTACAGGATTGTGTGGCGAACATAAAATAAATACTTTTACATTCTCTGTCAGTATTTTATTTTCAAACAGTTCTATATCCATTTTGTAGTGTTCATCCTCTTTTAGAAGTGGACACTCCACTAATTGTCTTCCGGTTTCTTTTATAGAATTAAAAAATGGATAATAAACCGGTGGCATTATCAAAACAGACTCCTCTTTCTGAGTCCACATTTGTATCAACCAATAGATTGCCGGAACTACACCAGGAATAAAACGAATCCATTCTTTTTTTACTTGATACCCTTGATAGTTTTTTTCCCAGGAAATAATTGAATCATAAAATGAATCTGATACATGATAATAACCATAAACATTAAAATCAATATACTTTTGGAGTGCAACCTGCACACACGAAGGTGCTTCAAAATCCATATCAGCTACCCATACAGGAAGAAGATCTTTTCTTCCATACTCATCCAATAGACCATCCCATTTTTCACAATTTGTATTTTTGCGTTCTTTATATATTACTCTTTCTTTCATCTTACAAATCCTTCATCATAATCTCTGAATCACATCCATTATGATAACGATGACATAAATGACAGGTTGAAATATCCGGTGCTTCATCATGTGACACAATAGTAAATCCAAGCGTTTTATAAAATTCTGGAACTTTAGCATTCAAATAAATTCTCTTTGCCCCTCGTTCTTTTGCATCTTGCATGATAGTCTTTACCAAATCAGTTCCTAAACCTTTTCCCTGATATGCTTTCTCAATTGCCACTGTCTTGATTACGTATTCATCACATGTATACACTAGAGAAGCACCACCGACACGCTTTCCAGTATTATTATCTATCAATTCATAACATTCTAAAAGTCCTGACGGCCGTTTTTCATTCGGTTCCATTTCAAGCCCCGCCTCAATAAACATCGGAATCATTTCTTCATAATTCATTGAATGAACAATTTTAAAATCTTCTTTTCTTTTTTCTAATCTTAGAAATGCTCTTGTACGTGAGTTTTTAGGATTCTCCAACACTTCTTCAGGAGTTCCTTCCTCTACAACCACACCTTTTTCCATAAAAATAACCCTACTGGCTACTTCCTTTGCAAATTGCATCTCATGAGTAACAATAATCATTGTAAAATGCTGTTTTGCTAAATCCCTGATGACTTCCAAAACTTCCAATACCCACTCTGGATCAAGTGCAGATGTTGGTTCATCAAACAGCAGAACATTAGGCTGTACTGCAAGAGATCTTGCAATTGCCACACGTTGTTGCTGCCCGCCAGATAATGTTGCAGGATATTGCTTCAACTTATCACTCATTCCTACCTGTTCTAGATAATGTTTTGCAACTTTCTCAGCTTCATTTTTATTCATTTTTTTTGCAGTGACCAAAGGCTCCATAACATTCTGTAAAACATTTTTATTCAAAAAAAGGTTATAATTTTGAAAAATCATAGCAGAATGCTTTCTGAGTTCATTCACTTGCTTCTTATCACATGTTTTTGCATCAACAGTAATATCTCCGATTGTTATTTTTCCTTCCTCTGGTTTTTCTAAATAATTCAAGCATCTGAGAAGTGTTGATTTTCCAGTTCCAGAAGAACCAATGATTACAACAATCTCACCCTTTTTAACTTCTAAATCAATCCCCTTTAAAACTTCTAATTTTCCAAAATTTTTATGAAGATTCTCTATTTTTATCATTAACGGCACCATCCTTATTTTTTGTAAATAACATCAAATTTTTGTTCAATCATAGCCTCGATACGCTCCAATACCAGAATGATTACCCAGTATATCATCATCAGAATCATATACGCTTCAAAATAATTAAAAGTTACTGATGCACGTAAGTTAGCTGCTGCAGTAATTTCAACAACACCAATAGTAAATGCCATAGATGTTCCTTTTACAATATCTACAAGGTTGTTAAACAAAGATGGAACAGCAACCCTAGCGGCCTGCGGAAGGACAATTCGCATCATAGTTTGCATGGAAGTCATACCATGTGCAAGTGCTGCTTCTTTTTGTCCGTCAGGTACAGAAAGAAGTGATCCTCGAACCACTTCTTTCATATATGCAGCTGAATTCAAAGTTAATCCTATTACGCATATCGTTATTGCAGGTATACTTCGTAACGGTTTGATAAATGTAGGAATACCGAAATATAAAAGGAATAATTGCGGAATTAACGGTGTTCCTCTAAAAAAAGATACATAAACAGCAAATATCTGTCTAAGTATAGGAATTTTAAAGTAGTCTACGATTGCAATAATCACCGCCAATAGCAATGACAATACAAATGAAATTACTGTCAATTCTAAAGTCACCGGTAAAGCTCTTAGCACTGTCTTTGTACAGCTCTCTACAAATATCCAATCCATAATCCATCTCCATATTATTTTAAATCTTTCGAACCTTCTGGCTTAACAGTTACATCTGTATCAAACCATTTTTCTGATAATTCTTTTAAAGTTCCATCTTCTTTCATCTCTTTAATTGCATCTGAAGTCAGTTTGCAGAGTTTCTCCCCTCGGTCTGTTTTGGCAAATGGATAAATATTAGACTCTACAACATTTGTGTTGCCAAGAATTCTTAAATTATCTACTTCTTTTACGGTAGTTACACATGAAGTGTAAGCTCTCGGCCAAAGATCACATCTTCCAAGTGCTACATCCTGTACTGACATTCCATCATAATATGTAGGCTTTAATTCAATGCCATACTGCTCATTAATTGCATTTACAATTAACTCATCACTTGTATTTGTTTCGCAAGAGATTGTCATTCCAGATTTCAAGTCATTCATAGACTGTAACGCTTCATTATCTTTTGCACAAAGTAATGAATAGAGGTTATATGCATATGGCTCAGAGAGATTATATTTTTCTTCACGTTCACTGTTGTAAGAAATCTGCTCACCAACAGAGTCAAGACGATTATCTGCTAACATTACCCAAAGGCTGTCCCATTCCATGACTTTATAGTCAATCTCATAACCGATTCTCTTTCCAATCTCCTGCCATACATCATAGTCATAACCTGAGAGTTTTCCTTTTTCATCTGTCTGGATCCATCCAGGTGTTGTTGCTTCACATCCAACTGTAATCACCTTTTTATCACTTTTTTTTGCATCAGCAGAGGATTTCTCGGAAGATGATTTGGATCCGCATCCAACAGCTATACCTGCTACCAGTGTTGCACACAACAATACACTTAATACTTTTTTTCTCATACTTTTTCTCCTTTTTACTTATATTTTATATAGGCATTCCATGTAATTATATATACTTTTTTATAAAAGAGCAAATTGATTTTTTGTATATATAGTATATTATAGATTTATTCTATTCTTTATGTGTAACTCTAAAATTTATATATCTTTCATGGGGTCTGACCCCAATGTAAGACTAAACATACGCTATCGTATCTTTTGCAATCGATATCTCGAAATCCTTTAGCAAAAAGTCCGCCCATCGGTCTCCCAATATCGTGCCAGTCAAATCTTCTGCTGCTTCCGCATAATAATACTTTCCGCCAGTTTCCTTATCTACTTTTTCTAATATGGAAGAATTTACATTTATGTCCTGCATATGAAACGGCGGAATGTGAAAAGCTTAAAAAGCCGCCATATGTATGTAGTGGATGCGCTAAAAAAAGTCATTGTCTTATGCCAAGAATGTTTTATTCTTCCAAGTATGCTCATGATGAATATCGCAGTGTGCTTGTTGATAGCAGAGTTGGTATCAATCAGACTCCAGAAAGCATTCAGTCCATGAACGATTTACTGGTCCTGCTGATCAGGGATAAACACCAGTCCATCGGACACATTTATGCTACCCACGCAGAGGAATTAGGCTGTTCCAGAAGAACACTTTACTCTTACATTAATGATTGTGTATTTGATATTCGCAATGGTGATTTAAGACGCTCTGTGCGCTATAAAAAGCGCAGGAAACCTATGAAGGCAAGATCAAAAGACCGTTCTTACCGTCAAGGTCATAACTACGAAGATTTTCAGGATTATATAAAGGAACATCCAGATACCAATGTTGTGGAAATGTACTGTGTGGAAGGTAAGAAAGGCGAAAGCAAAGCCCTCTTAACCTTTACGTTCCGAAACTGCAATCTTATGCTCATGTTCCTTTTTGAATATCAGAATCAGGAATGCATCCTGGAGGTCTTTGTATGGCTGGAAACAGTTTTGGGGCAGGAGGCATTCAAAAAGCTTTTTCCAGTAATCCTCACAGATGGAGGTTCTGAATTCTCCGCCTGAAAAGAGATGGAGGAATTTTGTGACGGAAGTAAAAGTACTACGGTCTTTTACTGTGATCCATACAGCTTTTGGCAAAAAGGTGCCTGTGAAAAGAATCATGAATATATCCGCTATATATGTCCGAAAGGCAGCTTATTCACTGATTTAAATGACGATAAAGTCAGGCTTATGATGAATCACATAAATAACGAAAAAAGAGACAGTTTTAATGGACACAGTCCATATGAACTCTCTCTTTTACTCTTGGACAACAAGCTGCATAAAGCATTAGGATTAAAGGCAATTGAACCTGATGACGTTATGCTTAGTCCGAAACTTATAAAATAAAACAGTAAAGCGCAGGCAGATTTCACTGCACCAGAACTTAGTCTTATACATAAGGCATGTGGAATTTAGTCCTGCATTACTATTTTCAGATGCCCATTTAACATGTAAAAAAACATTAAAACTGGGTGCTTATGGACTCATTATAAAGCAAATATATGAATTTGTTAAGGCGTAAAGTGGAAATTAATCCTGCAGAATTACAGGGATAATCTACAGCTTGGAAATTAGTTTTTCATTTAAGTAAATAAATCAGATTCATTTTGTTCAACCGTCAGGGACTCAATCTAATCACCAGACAAATTGACCATAACAGATACACCGGTAATTCCATCATTTCCTTTTGCTGAAGCCGATACATTGAAGATTCATTCGCACTCAAAAGATCAGTACCAATTTCTATCTCTGTTCCATCAGAAGAACCGTCTCCGTCTGTATTAGTGTCATCATTCAAATTAATCCATTTTGCATATAATGTTCCATCCTGCTGCGGGACATAATCCTGAAAGTTATAAACATACTTATATTGTTCATCTAAATACCGGCCTACAAATGTATCTCCTTCTCTGGTAGGTTTATCCGGTTCCGTAAGTAATTCACCATATTTGATTGTTTGCGGTTCAACATTCGATCCACCATTAGACTCAAATTTTACAGTTACGTTTTTTGGAGTAACCGTATTTTTCACTCTGTATTTATATTTTACTTCAATTTCTTTTTCCTGTGAATTTATCTTTATTGGCTTCACATCTAGAACTTTTTCACAGTAATGTTATAACCGACCATACTCTCACCAGTCCAAGCAAAATCGCCACTCCCCCAATTACAAAACAAATCAGACTCAGAAAATGACTTCCTCCACCTGTTATGTCTTTTAAAGTTTCCGTCACATCCTTCGGATTCTCCGGATCATAATATCCCGGATATCCCTTTCCTCCCGTTCATGCTTCTCCACACCGATCACACGCAGTGTGGTGCGTCCTGTATAGCGCTGCTGATATTTGGCATTTTCAGCATTTGCTTTCTTCCACAGCTTTTTCCCAAACCAGATCAGTAAAACACCCAAAAGTAGTGGAATTGCTGCTATACTAAAAAAATACACATAGAAATTTACCATAGTATTCCTCCTCTTTTTGAAACTATATCCTGAATACTTTGTTAGCTTAAGTATAGGATAAATAGAGCTGTGTGTCGTTCACTTTCAATAATCTATTCTGTTGGTTGAATATTTGTGATTTCTATTCCTGCAATTCACTCATAATGTTTTCAATCGTTGATACATCCTCTTCCAACATATCTGCGATTTCTTCTTTCAAATAATTTTTCTCCTGTTTCTTTTTTACCTGATTTTTTTAAAGTTCATTCTGTCCCTCAGAAAATGCTTTCTGCCGTTCTATTTCTCTTTCTTCCCACGCTCGCATGAACCTCGCCTCCACTTTTTTGTTTGACCTGATCTGGCAGACTTTCTGATGAAGCAACTTGATCTTCTGGCTTGTACATGAACCGGCAACTTCATTCGTCGATTTCTCCATGTAACGAAGTAACTCAATCAATTTCGGTGATACCATTTCAGGATTCTTACCATGGCAGTTCAGAAAAATGCGTGTCGCATCATCTTGCAGATCAAGATTGGAACTTCTTCGCATTTCATCGGATGAAAATATTCCGAAAGGAGAAATGTTTATATAAATATATTAGCATATAGTTGCAATATGTAAAAGAGGCGATCTCAATTCGGACTTTTTCAGTTGTAGAAAGGAGCTGTACTACAACATATTTCCGCTTCTGCTTTCAGCATCCTGGCTTCCAGATTCTCTCCACCTTTTGAAATATATTTTGCAAACCATAAATATCGCTTCCAGCCCAGTGAGCTGATCGTCTTACGAACAAAAGTGACCACCGATTCGAACGGATACTTTGTATCCGGTGTGGTAATTGCGATATATCCTTCATGCCGCTTGGAAGTCGTATAGAGCATTCCTGCCTGTATACACGACCTTGCAAAACCAACAATATAATTTGTCCGCATTTCTTAACAGAAATCTTTTTCTTTCCACTTTGTGGAATATCTTTCTTAATTAATCGTTTTTTTATTTTTTCAGGCACAGATTGTCCTGTTCCAAGTAAGACAACCGCTTTTCGCCTATTTCTTCTTTTTATTGCCGAATCATTAGAATCATATCCCATAAGGTCAATTCCCAATGACGCAGCTTCTTTATACATTTTCTTTCTAGCAGTTATTTCTTCAGCCGTTGGTTGCAATTTTATCTATATATTTCAACGTGTTTTTATACATTTCTCGAATTTCAAAACAGAAAAACCATGATTTACGTTTTTTGTAAACCATGGTTTTAGAAAATTTCTAATATAAAATGTATTTGAAAATAATCCCATATAAAACAACTGTATATAAAATGCTATACAACGTACCAATTAAATAATATTCTGCAAAAGCTGGATTTTTTGTTATCTGATCATAACGTGCAATTGATTTTGCAGTCATTGTCAATCCAACCGCAGAATATTGTCCAAGAACAATAAAAACTGCACACAGGAACCGCTCAAGAATCCCTACTAACGCTCCTGCTCCATTCTTTGTTTTCGTGCTATTATCATCCTCTTGCTCAGATTCAGGTTTTACCTGATAAGCTGAAAAAAGAATCTTGAATGTAATATTGGCTGGTTTTGCTATACATAAAAAATACAGCAGATAAGGAATCGGTTTTATTATATATTCTGGAAAATAATAAACCAATATAGAAGATTTCCAGATAATTAAGAGGAAGCTTAAAATATGAAAAATTAAAGAACATACATATATAACATTTGTTACGTTTATCGGCAACTTATTTGTCCGAATATCATAATTCTCAATCCATCTTTTTATTACTTCAATTATAAAGTGTATGCAAATACATTCCAGACAAATTTTCCCAATATTATATCCATATATATAAAACAACATTCCTATGATTATAAATGGAATTATATATGCTAAACAATAACAGAATATTTTCTTTTTAACAATATATTTATTGGTTAAAAAATACTCTCCAATTATATGTCCTATACACAATACCATAAAAACCGAACTTTTTTGCACCTGTTATCATCCCCATTTCTCCTTAAATACATTTTCTAAGCCACATTTGGTATTTACATAAACCGAAATACCTGTATTTTTTACTTTACTGTTTACAAGCTGAGGTGAAATATCTAATTCCTGTGCCAATTCTCTTTGGTTATATTCGCCATTGTCACCGTACCGATATGTTAATATAATTCTTCGTACAAATTCATATTGTGATTTCGTCCATGAATTCGCATATCTGTCGCATAATTTCAATGTTTTATTCGCAGCGTCTAAAAGAACTTCCTCTTCTATCGAAGCACTATATTTTTGCAGACACACTTTAGCGTTTCCATAATCGTTTTTTTCATGGATTTTTTCAATAGCATTCCGTGCTGACCAATATGCCGGTCCATCACTTCCCATACTGGTTTCCTGGATTATTTCTGTGTTCATATCACCAACACCTATACCAAACCGTATTTTTGTAGGATACAGTTGAAATTGGATCGTATCAAGTAACTCAAATAAATGCGCCGCACTATGAAGCAATCCTTGAAATTCATCCCCTAATGTGATTGAAAATCGGGAAGCAATATTGCTTTTATATTCTTCGTTTACCTGATCCAGGATCCTTTTTAAATGATTCTGAACTTCCGATCTATTTGAAATAGTTTTTGACGCAATGATGTCTCCTATAATTGCAAAATACATACTCAAACCTCCTTGTCACTATTATTATACTTTGATATTTGCAAAAATCAAATGAATTTGTTTGATTTTATAATTATCAAATGAATTTGTTTGATATAGAAAACATCAATAATTTTTAATCAAGATATTGAATTTTCAGAAATACTAAATGAAATCACCAGAACAGCTTTATATTCAACAGCCTAACATATAAGCATAGGATGTACAAATTCGAAATATATCGTTTTTCTTCTTTTTTAGCGTTGATGGAACATGTCAATATTCAAAATCTCCACGCAAAAAAGCCATGCTCTACATCCAACATGTAAAC
>UMAP01023528.1_pt1 | contig 18366 bp, 16 predicted proteins | sample 1963731 | NCBI WGS metagenome assembly UMAP01 (sample SAMEA4835918, study PRJEB28245) | human gut metagenome | biome: gut microbiome; material: fecal sample | place: Denmark | collected 2008 | reverse complement strand
ATGCGGATGATGTTTTCGTCCTCCTGCATGGCGTTTTTTGCCCGAGTCACGGAGTCCCGACAATACTGGATGATATATTTTGCATCCTGGTACATAGAGCGCCCAGCTTTTGTGAGTTGCAGCCCCCGGTGGCTACGGTCGAAGAGCTTCACGCCGAGGGATTCTTCTAAAAGATTGATTTGCTTGATGACAGCCGTGGGCGTGATGTAGCTTTCTTCGGCGGCTTTGTTGAAGCTGCCTGCATCCGCCACGCGCAGAAAAGTTTCAAGCTGTGGGTTATACATGAAGCACCTCCTTTATTTTATAGCATTCCAAAATGTTTCAATGCCTCCGTAATGGCTCTTTCCTTTTCCAGTGGGCATTGTGGCTGCCTGGCATCCTCGGATTTCGGTTTATTATAGTTCTCGCGCTCGATAATGCCGTGTTTCTGCTTTACCTGAGCGATATAAAGACTGCTGACATTCAAGCCGCTGTGTTCCAAAACATAATCCTTGATTTGCCCATAGGTTGCCATTCCTCTTTTATCCTGCACCATTTCTTCCACATCCACATCAATATTGATATGTGTCACAGGATTTCTCAGAACTAAGAGACATACCGTCTCCACATGTTCCGTCCCCGGAAACATATCCACCGGCGTTGCCCATTCCGCCTGATATCCGCCGTCCACCAGCACGCGCAAGTCCCTTGCGAGGGTCTCCGGGTTGCAGGAAACGTACACAACCCGTTTTGGTTTCAGCATCAGCAGACTTTGCAGGAACTTCTGGTCGCTGCCGGCGCGGGGCGGATCCATCATCACTACGTCAGGCGCGTTTCCCTCCTTGGCGAGCTTCTGCATGAAGCGCCCCGCGTCGTCGCAGAGGAAGCGCGCGTTCTCTACACCATTGCGGCGGGCGTTCTCCTTCGCATCGCGGATGGCATCGGCATTCAGCTCCACGCCGATGAGCTGCTTGCAGCCGCCCGACGCGCACAAGCCAATCGTACCCGTACCGCAGTAGGCGTCCAGCAGGGTCTCCGCGCCTGTCAGGTGCGCCGCGTCAATCGCCGTTCGGTAGAGGACTTCGCATTGCTTCGCGTTCACCTGATAAAAGCTCTGCGGACTGATGCGGAAGCGCTTGCCGCACAGTTCATCCTCCATGTACCCCTCGCCATAGAGGGTGATTTCCTTCGTGCCCAGCACCATGCTGGTTTCGCGCTGATTGCAGTTCAGCACCACGGTCGTGATTTCCGGGTGGCGCTGAATCAGCTCCTGCACAAATGCCTTTTTGCCCGGAAATTCAAGGCTCGTTGCCACCAGCACGACCATAATCTGCCCCGTCACATGCCCCGTGCGGATGAGGATGTGACGTAGAAAGCCGCGGTGCGTGTACTCGTTGTAGATGCGCAGCTTGTAGGCAGGCAGCATCGCGACGATGGTCTGGATGATGCGGTCAGCGCGGCGATCCTCAATCAGGCAGTGCCGCACGGGCACGACGCGGTGCGTCCCCATGGCGTACACGCCGCTGATGGGCTTGCCCGCCTTGTCCACAGCCAGCACGGCATGAACCTTGTTGCGGTAGTGGAACGGGTCGTCCATGCCCAGAATCGGGCGGACTTCGCAGATTCCGTCCAGCAGTTCCGCCACGCGCTGCTGCTTCCATTGCAGCTGCTCCGCGTAGGACAGGCGGGTCAGCTGGCATCCGCCGCATTTTGCCGCTGCGGGGCAGTTCCAGCGGATTTCGCGCGCCGGACGCTGCGCTTTCGCCTGCTCCTTCGGCGGATTCGGACGCGTTTCCTGCATTCGGCGGGTAGTCAGGTGCTTTGGGCGGCGGAAATTGCTCATCGTGTATGTACTCCTTCATTCTCTGTGGGTTCGCTCCATTATAACACGTCTCTCCCTGCCGCTTCAAGTCTTGTTTTTCCATCTTTTCATTTTCGCGCGACTATGCTACAATAAAAGAAACAATCTTCCGTGAGGCGATTTCGATGCTGTTTTCTTCCTCCCCCATCCGTCGTCGGACGTTCTCCTGTATGCGCGGTGATTTGACCATCCGCGGCACAGAGTACCGTCCGAATGGTGAAAAACTCCCGATTGCCATTGTCTGCCACGGTTTTATGGCAAATCAGCAGACCGTCCGGCAGTACGCGCGAGTGCTAGCAAAAACTGGTTACTGCGCGTACTGTTTCGACTTCTGCGGCGGCAGCGTTCCACCCTTGGGGCGGAGTGACGGCGCGACGACGGACATGTCGGTGCTGACCGAGGTGCAGGATTTGGAAGCTGTCATTCGCTATGCGCAGTCGCTTCCCTATACCGGCGATACGCTGCTGCTGATGGGCTGTTCGCAGGGCGGGATGGTGTCCGCGCTGACCGCTGCGAAGCATCCGGATGCAGTGGACAGGCTCGTGCTGTTCTACCCGGCCTTCTGCATCCCCGACGACGCGCGCGCGGGGCACATGATGATGGCGCACTTCGACCCTCAAAATCTGCCGGAGAAGATTCACTGCGGGCCGATGCCGCTGGGGCGCTGCTATCCCGAATCCGTCATGCACATGGACGTTTTCCGCGAAATCACGCCGTACACCGGGCGGGTGCTGATTGTCCACGGCACGGCGGACGGCATCGTCAAGCCGGATTATGCGAAAAAGGCGGCGGAAGCGTATGCGAACGCGGAACTGCACTTGATTGACGGCGGAGCGCATGGGTTTAACCGCCGCCATGATACGGAGGCGATTCGTTATTTAACCGCATTTGCCGCTTTGTGAGGGGGATTTTATGACCACCGTCGAAATCTGGGGCGCACGCGCCGGGCAGACGCAGTCCCGCCTGTTTGAAGAAATCCGCCAATGCCGTGAAGCTGGTCAGCGCGTCCTGCTGCTCGTGCCGGAACAGTACACCCTGCAAGCCGAGCGAGAACTGGTGGAGCAGCTGAATTTGCCGGGGCTGCTGGATTTGGATGTACTGTCGCCGCGCAGGCTGGGGCGGCGTATCCGAGAAAGTGCGGGGCATTCACCCAAAGCCGCGCTGGACGAAAGCGGGCGACGGATGGCACTGGCGCAGGCGCTTTCCCTGAAGCAGGAGGAGCTGCACTATTATCGTCGCGTCGCGCTGTCACCCGGGCTGCCGGAGAAGCTGTCCACGCTGCTGATGGACTTCCAGCGCACGGGGCTGTCAAGCGAAGAATTTGCCGCCTATGCGGAGGAGCTGCCATCCGGCGCACTGAAGGCAAAGGCGCATGATTTGCTGCTGCTTTGGCAGACGTATGACGTGCTGATTGCCGAGCGCTTTCAGGATGAGCCGACGCAGCAGTTTGAGCTGGTGGAACGGCTGCCGGAAAGCGGGCTGATGCGCGATGCCGCCGTGTTTGTCTACCAGTTTGACATGCTGCCAACGCCGCTGTGCATCCTGTTGGCGACTGCCGCGCCAGAGTGCACCCGCATGGTCGTTGCGTTCACGATGGACAAGGACACTGCAAGCGACGGGCACGTTTTCGCCTCCCAGCGCAGGAGTGCGGCGGAGCTGACCGGCTGGCTGCGTCAGCGCGGCATTCCCGTGCAGTGGAAGTGGCTGCCAAGCGAACCCGATGGGCGCGACGAAGCCCTCCGCCACCTCGAAGCGCACCTGTTCGCCCGCGACGGCGCGGTGTACCCCGGCGACGCGTCCGCCCTGACGATCCATGCCGCCGCAAACCCGTATGCCGAAGCCGCTTTCGCCGCGCAGACGCTGCAAAGCTGGCACGAGCGCGGCATTCCGTGGCAGTATATGGCGGTCGCGCTGGCGGATGCGCAGGGCATGTCCGGCATTCTCGCCGTCACGCTGCAAAGCGCGGGGATTCCCTGCTATCAGGCGCGGAAGGACAGCGCAGCGCGGCACGGCTTGAGTCGGATGCTCGTCGGCGCACTGCGTTGCATCTCCGGCGGATTTCTCCGCGCGGATGTGCTGCAAGTGGCAAAAAGCGGCTTTTCTTCCCTGACCCGCGACGAAGCCGATTCGCTGGAGAACTACGCCATCACGCACGGCATCAACCGCGGCAAGTGGCTGCGTCCGTTCCCTTATGGCGACGACGCGGCGGATATGGACGAACTGCGCGTCCGGCTGATTTCGCCCGTGGAGGCCCTTCGGGATGCGCTCCGCCGCGCAAAAACAGCGGGTGATTCCGTCGAGGCGATTTTCCGCTTCTTGGAGGATACGAATGCGTATGACCGCCTGATGACGCGCGAGGAAGCGCTGCTTTCGCGCGGGATGGCGGCGGAAGCAACGCAGAATCGGCAGGTATGGACAATCCTGATGACGCTGCTTGATCAGCTGTACGCGCTGCTGAGCACGCAAAAGGCAAATCAGCGGGATTTAGCACGGTTCGTGGAATCAGGTTTGACAGGCGCGTCGATTTCGTCCCTGCCGCCGCAGCCGGACACGGTGATGATCGGCGAGGCGGGGCATTTGATGACCGGGCGGATTGATGCGCTGCTCGTCATGGGAATGCAGGACGGCGCGCTGGGCAGTACGGCGGATTCGCTCCTGTCCGAGACGGAGCGGCGCACGCTGTGCGACTTGGCGCAGCGCGCGATTGGTCTTACGCAGCAGGAGACGTGCGCCCTGCGGCAGTCGGACTTCTACCGTACACTATCCCTCCCCCGGCGCTTTCTGACCGTCACCTGTTCGCAGGGCGGGCAGGACGGCACGGCGTTTCGTCCGGCGGGGCTGCTGGAGGACATGACGCAGCTGTTCCCGCATATGGTGGTATCCGGCGGCGTGCTGGCAAACGACGTCGCACCGCTCGCCCCCGCCATGGCGCTGGATGCACTGCCGCACCACCTGCGGCAAGCTGTCGACACCGACACGCCGCTTCCGGAGCAATGGGCAAACGTCCTGCGCTGGCTGTATTTCGACCCGGAGTGGCACAGCCGCTGTCAGGCCGTGCTGGATGCGCTGAACCGCCACGGCACGGCGATTTTCCTCTCCCGCGACCACACGCGGCGGCTCTTCACGCAGGACAAGGTGTCCATCAGCCGCTTGGAGGGCTTCGCGCAGTGCCCGTATCGGCACTTTGTGAACTACGGCTTGAAGCCCGTCATCCGCCGCGAGTACGAGTTCGACCCGGCGGATGTGGGCGATTTCTACCATGCCGCGATGGAGGGGTACGCCGCCCTTGCGCTGAAGGAGCCGGATTTTCCGGATTTGCCGGACGAAAAAATCCACGCGCTGATGGATACGGTGCTGCTGCCGCTGACGACCGCGTGGGCAGATGGTCCGCTGAATGAAACGCCGTCCCTGCGCCTGCAGGGCGAGAAGTACCGCCGAACGGTGCACCGCGCCGCGTGGATGTTCACGCATCACGCGCAGCACAGCCGCTTCCGCACCGTCGGCGAGGAAGTTGTGTTTGGCGAGGAGGACGGGCTGCCCCCGGTGGTGCTGACGCTGCATGATGGACGGAAAATCGCCCTGCGCGGCAAAATCGACCGCATCGACCGCTGGGAGGGCGACGAGGGCGTGTATCTGCTCGTATCCGACTACAAGAGCAGCCACCGCGACATTGACCCGACGCGCCTATGGTACGGGCTTCAATTGCAGCTGCTGCTGTATCTGCAAGCCGCGTGCGAGGGGCTGGACGGCAATCCGGCGGGCGCATTCTACTTCACGATTCAAGACCCGATGGTAGATACGGCGGATGTAAAGGAATCCGCGGAAAAGGCGATTGCGAAAAAGCTGCACCTGAAAGGCATTGTGCTGGCGGATGTGGACGTGGTGGAAGCGCTGGATTCCAATCCGGGATATTCGTTCACGAAAATCTTTAATGCGGATAGCAGCGTCGCTTCCTCGTCTGATGGCTACACGTCGGAGGAAATGGCAGCACTGCTTGCCCACGCCAAGAAGATGGCGGCGGAGCTGGCCGACCGCATCCGCAGCGGCGAAATCACCCCGTCCCCCGCCGTCATCAGAGACTGGAACGCCTGCCAGTGGTGCGACTGCGCCGGAGTCTGCAAGCTTGACACGTCCATCCCCGGTCATGAAAAACGTGAACTTCCGCCGCTGAAGAAGCAGGATTTATTAACCCTCATGGCGAATGATACAGATGCACCCGGCAGCGAGGAGGACACGTCACCGTAAAAGCGGTGAATTTTTCTCCCGAATACAAAGGAATTTCATCAGAGGCATTGCATCCGGGCGCAAAATGGTTTATAATAGAGATACGAAACTCTCACTCACAAGGAGGCGTTTACCCATGATTCAGATTATCGCAGGCAAGAAGGGCTCCGGCAAGACCAAGCGGCTGATTGACATGACCAACAACGCGGTCAAGACCAGCTCCGGCAACGTCGTTTTCCTCGACAAGAACGACAGCTATATGTACGAAGTGGACCGTGCGGTTCGTTTCGTCAACGTCGAAGAGTACAGCGTTTCCAGCGCGGAAATGTTCCTCGGCTTCCTCGGCGGTATGCTCGCCAGCAACTACGACGTCAAGACCGTCTTCATCGACGCGTTCCTCAAGCTGATCAAGATTGACCTCGCCGACGCGAAGTGGTTCTTCGACAGCCTCGAAAAGTACGCGCAGAAGCATGATGTGACGTTCGTGCTGTCCGTCAGCGCCGATCCCGAAGCGCTGCCCGACTTCTGCAAGGGCTACATCATCTAATTGGAACAGCCCACGAGGGCGGCGGAGCATGTAAGCCGCCGCCCTTTTGGTATTTTGCGCGCAGGGGTCAAGGGGGCAAGGGGGGCGAGTGCAGGCTTCTCCTGTTTTCATTGTCCCTTGTCGTTCCCGCAGAAGCGACCCCCCTGCAACATTATCACCTATTATAATAGGTAGGGAACCCAGCAACCGCAAGCAGAAACTCGGCAAGAACCCTTTCTTGCCCTCAACCCAGCAGGCATCGCCCTGCGGATAGGAGCGTGATTTCCATGTCATTCATTTCCACCCGCGGCGGCGCCTGCGTCACGGCGTCCCAAGCCATCCTGCGCGGTCTTGCGCCTGATGGCGGTCTGTATGTCCCGGCGGTGTTCCCGCAGATGACGCTGGCGGACATTGCCGCGCTGACCAAGCTTGACTACCGCGCCCGCGCGCTGACCATCCTCCGTGGCTATCTTGATGATTTCAATGCGCAGGAACTGGCGGACGCAATTGCCAGCGCCTACGAAGCCGCCAAGTTCGATGACGCCGCGATTGCGCCCACGAAGAAGCTCGACAGCAATACCCATGTGCTGGAACTTTTCCACGGACCGACGCTCGCGTTTAAGGATATGGCGCTGCAGCTGCTGCCGCACCTGACGACGCTCTCCGCCAAGAAGAACGGCGAAAACCGCGAAGTAGCGATTCTCGTCGCGACCAGCGGCGACACAGGCAAGGCGGCACTCGAAGGCTTCAAGGACGTGCCGGGAACATCCTGCACCGTCTTTTACCCGACCGACGGCGTCAGCGACGTGCAGAAGCTGCAAATGACCACCACCGGCGGCGAAAACACGCACGTCATCGCCCTGAACGGCAATTTCGACGATGCGCAGTCCGGCGTGAAGGCGCTGTTCTCCTCCGCGGATTTCCATCATCAGGTGAACGCGCGCGGCAAGGTGCTTTCCTCCGCCAACTCGATTAACTTCGGCCGCCTCGTGCCGCAGATTGTCTATTATTTCTCCGCCTATGCCGATTTGCTGAACGCGGGCGCGATTGCGCTGGGCGACGAGGTGAATTTCGTCGTGCCGACGGGCAATTTCGGCAATATCCTCGCGGGCTACTACGCACGGAGCATGGGGCTGCCGGTCAAGAAGCTCATTTGCGCCTCCAACCGCAACAACGTGCTGACGGATTTCTTCCTTGGCGGCGTTTACGACACGCGCCGGCAGTTCTTCAAGACGACCTCCCCTTCGATGGATATCCTGATTTCCTCGAATTTGGAGCGTCTGCTGTTTGAATGCGCCGACCGCGACGGCGCGCTGATTGCCCGCTGGATGCAGCAGCTGCGCACGAGCCAGTCCTACGCCGTTGGTCAGCAGCGGCAGGAGTGGCTGCTGAGCGTCTTTGCTGCCGGGTACGCCGATGACCGCGACTGCGCGGAGGAAATCGCCCGCGTGTTCGAGCAGCATCACTACCTGATGGACACGCACACCGCCGTTGCGAGCCGCGTTCTGCGCCAGTACCGCGAGACGTCGGGCGATTTGACCCCGACGGTCATCGTGTCCACCGCCAGCCCCTACAAGTTCGCCGCCGATGTGCTGACTGCCGTCGCCGGAAAGAACGCCGTCGCCGGGCTGGATGCGTTCGCCTGCTCGGATGAATTGGAAGCGCGTTCGGGGATGCCCGTGCCGCAGCAGGTGAAGGCACTGCGTTCCCTGCCGATTCGCCACACGGCGCACTGCGAGAAGGGCGGCATGGCGCAGGCGGTGCTGGATGCTTTTGGCGGAAAGTAAATCCCCATTGGAAAATTGGAAGGAACTAATATGAACAACACGGACATGCTTTTTGTCCAGAAGAAGCTCAATGATTTGGTCGGCTGCACCCTCATCAACCTCTCCCGCACGGCGGATTTGCTTTGCCTGTCGTTTGCGCCGCGCGCGCTGACGACCGAAGTGCAGGAGGAACAATCCCTGCACTTGCAATGCTACTATCGTCTGGTGCAGGATGGGCGGGTTTCCTTGGCGCGAAGTGACTATTTCCAGCCGTCGGAAGCCATGTGGGATTTGTGGCGCAAGCAGGGTTTGGAGGAGGATGTCATTCCGGATGACTACCGCTGTGACGAGTTGGGCGCGAACCGGCTTGATGACCGCATTGTGGAGCTGAACGACGTGCTGACAGGCATTGAAAACCGCTTCATCGTCCGCACGGTGATGGTGGATTCTATCGGGGATGTGACGCTGTGCTTTGACAACGGCGCGGTGTGGAGCATTCTGGTAGACACCTCCGGGGGCGAGGAATGCTGGCGGTATCTGCCCGCGAACGAAGAGCAGCCGCAGCTGGTGCTGTACTCGGATGGCATTGAGTGCGAATAAGCGCTTCGGTTGCAAAGCGCAGGGGAATGCGTTTTTAGTGCATCCAGCAAATCGCTTTTTCATGCTTGTTTTTTATGGAGCAGGGGGAATCGCGCCTGCGGGCGCGACCAAAGGGCTTTCCGATCGCCCTTTGGAAACCTTCGGTGTGCGCACCTTCGGAGTTGACTTTTTCCGCAAAAATTGACCCGCTTGTCGTGCTGGACAGGCGGGTTTCTTCATTATATTGCTTACTCACGCCGCGTCGGTTTTTTGCTTTTGCTTATACTGTGCGGTGGTAATTCCCAGAATCACACCGAGAAACGTATCCACCGCAGTGATGGTGCCGACGACCTGCTCACCGTATGGCAGGCGCCAGATACTCGCCAGCGCAAAATACAGCGTCCCCATCGCGGGCAGCAGCAGCTGCGCCATCCATTTCAGCACGTTATACGTCTTGTCACACATGCGCATTCCTCCCCCATCGCAGTCTATGCGGAAATTCGCCGCTTGTGCAGATTTTTTCGCAGAAGGCTTGACAGAACGGGATTGCCCTGCTATAATAAACAAGGTTTTGAAGAAACCTGTGCCGTAGACAGCCGGTATCCGCAAGGATGTAAAGGAGTTCGCTCCGCCTGCCGAGGTGTGAAGGATATAGCATGAAATTTGCTCATCCCTTGCACCTGTTGCAAGGGTTTTCTTTTACTCCCAAACCGTTAAGGAGGTGCAAGAAATGAGCAAGGTGCATGAGGTGAAGCCGGAGAAGGTGGCAGCTGTTGCTGACATCGTCGAAAAGCTGAAGAATGCCCAGTCTGTGGTGATTTGCAGCTACAGCGGACTGACTGTGGAGCAGGTGACTGAAATCCGCAAGCAGTGCCGTGAGAATGACGCCGCGTACTGCGTCCTGAAGAACCGTCTGGTTCTGCGCGCGCTGAATGAGGTGGGCATTACCGGTCTTGACGATCTGCTCAACGGTCCGAACGCTTTCGTGTTCTCCATGAAGGACGCTGTGTCCGGCCCGAAGATCATCAACGACTACATCGAAAAGAACAAGCTGGAAAGCCTGAAGATCACTGGCGGCGTGCTGGGTACGGAAACCCTCGACGTGGCTGCTGTGAAGCATCTGGCGACCCTGCCCAGCCGCGAAGTGCTGCTGGCAAAGCTGCTTGGCTGCATGACCAACACCGTGGCGTCCTTCGTCCGCGTGGTGGATGCAATCCGCAAGCAGAAGAATGGCGAGGAATAATCCGCGCCGATGCCGCATGAGGCTTTACGCCCCTGCGGTCTGAACAACGACAAGTTTTCATTACGATATCAACCGATATAGGAGGCTGAATCAACATGACTCATGAGGAGATCATTGCCGCCGTCGAGTCCATGACGGTGCTGGAACTGGCCGATCTGGTCAAGGCTATGGAAGAAAAGTTCGGCGTGTCCGCTGCTGCGACCGCTGTTGTTGCTGGCCCCGCTGCTGGCGCCGCTGCTCCCGCTGCGGAAGAAAAGACCGAGTTCGACGTGGTGCTGAAGTCCTTCGACGCCGCTGCGAAGCTGAAGGTTCTGAAGCTCGTCCGCGAAGTGTGCGGTCTGGGCCTGAAGGAAGCCAAGGACTTCGTCGAAGCCGTTGCGGCTGGCCCGAAGACCGTCAAGGAAGGCCTGTCCAAGGAAGACGCCGACAAGATGGCTGCCCAGTTCAAGGAAGTCGGCGGCGAATGCGAAATCAAGTAATTCTTTGGAATTACGTTTCGCCTTCTTGCAATCGTCAAGAAAAGCAAAGAGGTTGGATGCTTGCATCCAGCCTCTTTTTTATGCTATCGACACGCTTCGTCTCTGTTCCCCTTGACTTTTTTGCATTCTTGCGGGATAATAAGGCAGGAAATTCGTCAATTCATCCGTTTTATTTGAAGGAGGTGCATGGCGATGCTGACTTTTCGGGACGCAACCGCTGATCAGGCGGGGCTTATCAGCCACATTTATGCTACCAGCTGGCGTAAGACCTATCGGGGGCATATTGCCCAGCATTATCTGGATCGTCTGCCCGATGAATACTGGGTGCCATCCATCCGCTCATGGCTGTCCAGCGGGCAGCTGTATGGGCTGATGGTCTATGACGACGATAAGCCCGTCGGCTGCTGCATCTACGGCCGCGGGCGCGACGAGGATTACGGCGACTGGTGCGAGATTGTGTCGCTCTATCTGCTGCCGGACACGATGCGTCAAGGCATCGGCGGCAAGCTGCTGGAAGAAGTCATCCGGCTGATGCAGCTGGATGGTTATGAGAAGTTTTACCTCTGGGCGATTGACGGCAACGAAATCGCCGACAGCTTCTACCGCAAGCATGGCTTTCTGCGCACGGATGACGTGGTCGATTACAAAATCGGCGGCGAACCCGTGCGAGACGTGCGGTATACGCGCGTATTACCCAGCGCGTAATTCAGCCGGTTTCGGCTTTTGCAGATACATGCCCGTGGCAATCAGCGCCGTCAGCGGTGCCGCCGCTGCCAAGCCGAACGACCCGACAAGCGTGTTGAGCAGCTGCGAAGCGACATATTTCAGGTTGATGATGTCCGTCAGCGGCGTTCCCTGCCCGGCAAAGTACATCAGCATCGACAGGTAGTTGCCGGAATATACCAGCATCAATGTCGTCGTCATTGTGCCTAACACGCTCCGCCCGACCAGCAGTCCCGACTTCATCAGCGCCCGGCGGCTGATGTCCGGCTTGTGGCGGTGCACTTCCTCCATCGACACGCTGATGTCCATCGACAAATCCATCAGCGCGCCCGAATTAGCGAGGAACATCATGCCGATATACAGGCTGCGCGTATCAACCCGCATGGCGGATTGGCTCAGCAGCGGCACAACATAGGGCAAATCGCCGCCGTCGAGCTTGAGCAGAATCGTTAGCCCCCACGCGCTCAGGCAGGTGACAACCGTTCCAGCAACCGAGCCGAGAATCGCCGTCAGGCAGCGGCGGCTGAACCCCGTCACCAGCACGTCAATCAGCACCGTCAGCACGATGACGGTCACGAACGATGCCATCATGGGATTCACGCCGTCCATCAGCAGTGGAATCAACAGTTTCCAGACGATAACCGCACTGGCGACCAGCGACACCATCGCGCCGCAGCCAATCACGCCCCCAAACCCAATCAGCAGCAGCGCCAGAAGCGCCACGATACCCGCTTCCGCCGTGATGCGGTAATGGTCAATCAGCGTTACGACCGGCGCACCCTGCCCACTGCCGGGCTGAATCATTGCCCACGCAATGTCGCCAGCCTCGAACAGTTTGTCCTTGTCGAGCGCGGAATTCAGGTAGTTGTAGGACTGATACGCTTCCCCGGCATAATCGCCCGTGAGGATTTTCACCCGGCACGGCTGCACGCCGTTATACACAATGCCGATGGCGTCCAGCATGGAATTGTCCACCTGCTCGATGCGTACCTTCTCGCGCGGAAAGCGACTGGTGATGTTCAGGTGCTCGTCCGGCAGCAGGCAGAGCAAGCCGCAGAAAATCAGCATGACGAGGCACATCAGCCAATTCTGCTTGTTTTTCCATTGTCGCTTCGTCTTTTCCATTTTCATTTTCCCCCATATGGGCAGAGCAGGAGATGGCATTGTGTCATCCCCTGCCCTTTTTGATTTTGCTGTGATTATTCCGCGTCCGCGGTCAGCCCCATCGCATCCATCGTGCGGGTGAAGATGCCCGTGTTGTCATACAGACCGGAAAACTTCTCCGCGCCCACCCCATAGGCGTACACCGGAATCTGCAGGCCGGTATGCGCGTAGGAGGTGTAGGACAGGCCAGCCTTGTTGTTCATGATGTGGCTCACCGCCATGGAGAAGGGGTTGTAGCCGCCGTAGAGCAGGGAGGCTTCCGCCTTGTCAATTTCCTGCGTGCCCATCGCGACGTTCCATGCCTTGCGCAGGTTTTCCACGTCGGTCGCAGTCAGGGAAAGCGCTTCGCCTTCCTCGGTGGTCAGACCGTAGAACTCTTCCACCTTCGCCATCGCATGCTCAAAGGTTGCGCCGTTTTCCTTCAGCTCGGAAATCACGCCGTCGAACGCGGTGAAGGAGGTCTTCTGGTTCTGGAGGTACTGGAAGTGGGTATCGTAAGCGGTGGTCGCAAAGCCAATGGTCATGCCGCCGGTCTCATGGTCAGCGGTGACGATGATGAGGCATTCGCCCGGATGCGCCGCCGCGAAGTCCAGCGCAACCTGCACCGCGTCAGACAGGGCGATGGTGTCGTAGATGGAAGTCGCCGCGTCGTTGGCGTGGCCAGCCCAGTCGACCTTGCCGCCTTCGCACATCATGAAGAAGCCGTTGTCGTTATCCAGCACATTGATGCCGCTGCGGACAAAATCCGCCAGAGAGAGCACATCCTCGCCCGCCGACTCCTTCTGGATGCGGTCGATTTCGTAGTGAATCGCCTTGGAGTCCTGAAGCACCGGATTGGTCGCCAGCACGCGGTCGTTCGTCGCAGTCAGGCTGCGGATTTCGTCATTCGTTGTCGGAATCACCCAGCCGTTTTCCTTTGCGACATCCAGCAGGGATTTCTGCTGACCATCCGCGCCGTTCATCTTCTTGAAGCCGCCGCCCGCGAGGTAATCCACGGTCGTGCCGGTCAGCGCCTGAAGGGCAATGTCGTAGTAGTCGTTGCGGGATGGCTGCTTAGCGTAGTACGCTGCCGGAGTCGCATGATCGACCGACACGGAGGTAATTACGCCGACCTTCTTGCCCGCTTCCTTGGCGTATTCGGTGATGATCTTGTAGGGATTGGTCAGCGTTTCATCATAATTGATAACGCCGGAGAGCGTCTTCTTGCCGGAAGCCATCGACGTAGCGGTCGAAGCGGAATCCGGGCAGAAGGAAGAGCTGTCGTAGGTGGTCACCAGACCGAGGTACGGGAACTTGGTGAAGGACAAATCCGCCGGAACCGGGAACTTGCTGTCCGGGTTTTCGATGCTGCCCAGATAGTACTGGGTTGCAGTCACCTGCGGGTTGCCCATGCCATCGCCGATGAACATGAACACATACTTCGGATGGCTTTCGCCCTCCGCCATGGCCGTTGCACACATCAGGCACAGCGCCAGCGCACAGAGGATTGCAAGGGACTTCTTCATGATTGTTTTTCCTCCTCGTTCTTCGTCTTGTTCTTCTGAACAAGATGTATTCTACCGGAGGAATGTAAACTTCCAAACGGCGATTATGTAAAATCGAGGCGAAAGAAAAAGCCGCTGTGTAAAGTGCATTTTCGCACTTCCAGCGGCTTTTCATACTATTTCCAGATGAAAATGCGCAAGCAGATGGTGCAGGTGAATCTGGTAATAGTATCACTTATGCACGCTCGGATTCTTCCGCTTTTCGGAAGAATGCCCCCAGCGCCTGTGCAATGCGCGCCCCTTCCCGGCTGATGGTACACACATGCGGCACGCTCTCCAAGCGCAGCACGCCCTTCGTTTTGCTTCGCACCCCCTGCAGAATCACATCCGCGCTGTCAGGCGTGATGACCTGATCGCCGCTGCTCTGCACGCACAGCACCGGGCAGGTGACAGCGCAGAGGTTATCGCGGGCCTCGTGGATAATGCGGCGCAAATCCACCGCGCTTTTCGTCGGGAATCCGGTATACCCCAAGTCGTAGTCGGGAGTGAGTGCGTCGTCCTTGCGCGCCTGCCAGCTGATTTCCGGCAAAAACGGCGCGGCGAATCGTGCCAGCGGAAACCAGCGGTTCAGCACCCCCATCGGCGCGGAAATCGGCGCAATGGCAGTCGGGTCGCTCTGCTCGGCAATCATCAGCGTCAGGCAGCCGCCCATGCTCAGCCCGGTCACGCTGACGAAGCGGTACTGCTCTTTCATTTCCCGGAAGGCTTCCTTCGCCGCGTTCAGCCAATCCTGCCACGAACAGCGGCGCATGTCCTCCAGCGTCGTCGCGTGACCGGGCAGGTTGATGGTGCGCACACCAAAGCCCTGCTGCACAAGTCCTTCCGCGAGCGGCCGCATATGCGCCGCCGAGCCCGCAAACCCGTGCATCAGCAGCACGCCGTGTTCCCCTTGCCGCACCTCGTACGGCTGACACAGGGGCGAGGAAAAGTCCGCTTCCGGGCGCGTTTTCATGTTGCTTCCTCCTTATTGCACAGCGGAAATCGCTTCCTTTTTGCCCATCACCAGCAGCACATCGCCCGCCATCAGCATTGTTTCTGCGCCGGGTGAAGTGAGAAATTTGCCGCCGCGGTGGATGCCCAGCACGCTTACCCCAAAGTTCCGGCGGATGTTGAGTTCGACGATGGTTTTGTCCGCCCAGTCCGTCGGGAGGGTTAGTTCGGCAATCTGGTCGTCGTCGGAAAGCGCCATCAGGTCGAGGATATTGGGGGCGACGAGCGAACGGGCGACGCGCTGCCCCATATCGCGCTCCGGGAAGATAACGCGGTCAGCGCCGACCTTATAGAGGACGCGGGCATGGAGGTCATCGATGGCCTTCGCGAGGACTTTGGGGACGCCAGCTTCCTTGAGCAAAACCGTTGCGAGAATGCTGGCGCGGATATCCGTGCCAATGGCAACGATGGCGGCATCGAAGTTCTGCACGCCGAGTTCCGCAAGCGCGTCCTCATCCACGGCATTCGCCTGAACCGCCTGCGTCACATCAGGCGCAATGTTCTCTACCAGCTTCTCGTCCCGATCCACCGCGAGCACCTCATGTCCCAATTCGCACAAGCTCCTCGCCACGCTCGACCCGAAGCGCCCCAAGCCCAGCACCACAAACGACTGCTTCTGTTTCTTCATAACAATTCCTTTCCGGGGAACCCAAGGGGCGCTGCCCCTTGACCCCGCCAAAGGGTCTTCGACCCTCTGGACTCCCTTTTTCGCGATTGAGTTGAGCGCGACTGCATACAGCGCCCGCGTGTTGATTGGGGAACCCAGGGGGCTCTGCCCCTTGACCCCGCCAAAGGGTCTTCGACCCTCTGGACTCCCTTTTCGCGATTGAGTTGCGCGCGACTGCATACAGCGCCCGCGTGTTGATTGAGGAACCCAAGGCGCGCTGCCCCTTGACCCCGCAAGGGAGTTCCTCCCTTGACCCTTTCGCGCGATTGGGTTGAGCGCACTTTCATGCTGTGCCCGCGTGTTGATTGGGGAACCCAAGGCGCGCTACCCCTTGACCCCGCCAAAGGGTTTTCGACCCTCTGGACTCCCTTTCGCGCGATTGAATTGAGCGCGACTGCATACAACGTCCGCGTGTTGATTGAGGGGACGTCGTGCAGGACAGTGTATGCGCATGACTGGTCATTCCTGCACGGGTTTGTCACCCAATCGTAATCTCTTCCTCCGGGTAGCGAATCTTTGACGCATTGCGATTCTGACGGCTCGCCAGCGCGCTTGCCATCGTCAGCGGGCCGACACGCCCGAAGAACATCATCAGCGCCAGCACGGTTTTGCTGCCCGCCGTCAAGTTTGGCGTTCCGGCACTGGACACGCCGACCGTCGCCATCGCGGAGAACGCCTCGAACATCATGTCGAGGAACGGCTGTCCGTCGCCTTCCAACAGCGTCAGCAGCATCGTTCCGCCCAGCGCCATCGCCAGCGAGATGCTCACAATCGCCAGCGCACGGCGAATCAGTCCCGGCGGAACGCGCCGACGCGCCAGCTGCACGTCCGCGTCGCCGCGGATGACCGACCAGACCGTCAGCGCCAGCACCGCGACGGTTGTCGTTTTCACGCCGCCGCCAGTGGACGCGGGCGACGCGCCAATGAACATCAGGATGATGCTCATCAGCTTGCTGGACTGTCGCATGGACGCGAGGTCAACCGAGTTGAAGCCTGCCGTGCGCATCGTTGTGGACTGCATGAGGGCGTTTACGAGTTTATTTCCCGCGCCGGAAATGCCGCCAAGCGTCGCCGGATTGTGCCATTCGGTCAGGCAGAAGAACGTCATCCCCATCAAAAGCAGCACGCCCGTCATGCCCAGCACCAATCGGCTGTGGAGCGACAATTCTCGCCACTGGAAGCGCTGACGGGTGACTTCGCCCAGCACAGCGAACCCCGTACCGCCCAGCACAATCAACACGCTGATGGTCAGCAGCACCAACGGTTCATTTTGAAACGCGGTCAGGCTGGAGAAATGTCCGAAAAGGTCAAAGCCCGCGTTGCAGAACGCGCTGACGGCGTGGAAGATGCTGAAGTACACGCCCTTCCCCCAGCCCAGCAGCGGCACGAAGCGAATTGCAAGCAGTACCGCGCCGCCGCCCTCGATGACCAGCGCCGCCGTCAAGTACCAGCGCGTCAGGCGCACCAGCCCCGACAATCCGCTTGTATTCATGGATTCGCGCAGGAGCATCCGGTCGCGCAGACCGATTTTTCGTCCCAGCAGCATCATCGTCAGCGTCGCGAACGCCATGAAGCCCAGACCGCCAATCTGGATGAGCAAAAGCAGCGTCAGCTGCCCAAAGAGCGAAAAAGTCGTTCCAGTATCGACGGCTACAAGCCCCGTCACGCAGACCGCGCTCGTCGCCGTAAACAAACCATTGCCCAATCCGATGCTTCGTCCATTCTGCGCGGCGCACGGCAGCGACAGCAGCACGCCGCCCAGCACAATCAGCGCGAGAAATCCCAGCGCCATTACCCGTTCCGGACGCATCCAGCGGTTCTTTTTCCACATCCGCATCATCCTTTCGGGGTCTATTATACTGATTTGATGCGGCGTTGTAAAGCCTTTCGTTTTCTTCATTCTCTGGATTGCTTCTCGTTCGCACCCATGTTAGCAGGTTTAGTATGTTCGTTCATTATGTTTGTCAGCCGATTTATGGAAAAGCACTTCATGCTATTGATACATTTCCTCAATCTTCGCATCCGCCCGCGCGCGAATCAAGCGCAGCACCAGCACAGTCTGGTCGTCGGCAGGGGCGCTGTCGCCGGAGGGCGCACCGGTCAAAATCGCGTTCGCGGCATCCTGCGCAGTTTCAAGCGTCAAGGCGTCGCGAATCGTCTCTTCCATGGACTGCCGATTTTCATAGGCATCCTCCACGCCGTCGGAGAGCAGAATCAGCGTATCCCCCTGATGCAGCTGCATCAGCTTTTCCCCGCTTTCGACGTTCTCCAGTATCCCCAGCGGCAGCGCGTCGCCGCCCAACAGCGACAAGCCTTCCGACTGCATCAGGTAGCTGCCCGCCGCGCCGAGCTTGTCCAGTGACGCCTTGCCCGTCCACAAGTCCAGCAGGAACAAATCCACCGTCGTGAACCGCTCTCCCTGCCCCGCCAGCAGCATCATGCCGTTGACCGCCGTGAGCGTCTGCGCCCGGTCGTACCCGGCATCCAGACACATCCGCAGCAGCTCCACCGCCTGACGCGATTCCAGCGCCGCCTGATTCCCGTGCCCCATGCCGTCGGACAGCGCCGCCACGAATCGCCCGTCCTGCAACTGCCCCAGCGAAAACGTATCGCCGCAAATA
>UMAP01024032.1_pt1 | contig 20155 bp, 15 predicted proteins | sample 1963731 | NCBI WGS metagenome assembly UMAP01 (sample SAMEA4835918, study PRJEB28245) | human gut metagenome | biome: gut microbiome; material: fecal sample | place: Denmark | collected 2008 | reverse complement strand
ACGGCACGGTTTAGCCACTTTATCGACAGTCTGAATGGGTTACCAAATATAAGGTAACCCATTATTTTTTTAAAGTTTATTGATTTTCCATATATTCTTTGAATAATCCTCTATTGTTCTGTCAGATGAAAAGAACCCTGCGGCACAGGTATTTCTAAAGCATTTTTCAGCAAAGGCATATTTATCCTTATAATCAAGATTAAGTCTAAGCTTAGCCTTCAAAAAAGGTTCAAAATCAAGCAAAAGATAATAATTATCTGCCTTATGCCAAGATGCGCCCTCTAAAAGCGAGTTATACAGTTCTCTAAAGATACCCGTATTATTATCACTCAACGTTCCGTCAACAAGAGTATCAAGGCATCTTTTAACCTTAGGATTTGAATTATAAATTTTCCTTGGTTCATAGGTGTCTTTTATTTTATTAATTTCCTCTACCCTTGCACCGAAAATATAATTATTTTCCTCCCCTGCTCTTTCAACTATTTCAATATTTGCACCATCAAAAGTGCCAAGGGTAACAGCACCGTTTAGCATAAATTTCATATTTCCTGTTCCTGATGCTTCCGTGCCTGCCGTTGAAATTTGTTCTGACACATCGGAGGCAGGAATTATTTTTTCTGCATAAGAAACGCTGTAATCGCTCACAAAAATAATTTTAATAAATCGACTTACATATTCGTCAGCTTCAACAAGCCTTTTGACCTCGTTAATAAGCTTAATTATCCCCTTTGCCCTGTCATAACCCGGCGCCGCCTTTGCGCCGAAAATGAATACGGTCGGGGTAAAATCATTTAAACTTTTTTCCTTAATTTCAAAATAAAGTTCAAGAATAACAAGAATATTCAAAAGCTGACGTTTATACTCGTGAAGCCTTTTGATTTGGGAGTCAACAATAAAATCGGGTGAAAAAGAATCACCGTCTTTTAAACGAATATAGCTTGCAAGTTTCTTTTTGTTTTCTTTTTTAATTTCGATAAATCTCTCTAAAACATCTTTATTTTGAGCAAATTTTTCAAGCTCTTTTAATCGGGATAAATCGTTAATCCACTCATCACTTCCCAAAAGTTCGGTAATAAGAGCACTGTATTCAGGATTGCAAAGACGAAGAAACCTTCGTTGAGTAATTCCGTTTGTTTTATTCTGAAATTTATCGGGATAGATTTCAGAAAATGACGGTAATACTCTTTCCTTCAAAAGCTTTGTGTGAAGTTCGGCTACTCCGTTGATATATTTACATACATAGCAGGCAAGATACGCCATATTAACAGTGCCGTCTTGAATGATTTGCATATTCAGTTTATCAAAATTGCCTTTTGAAAGCTCCTCTGACTGTCTTTTATCAATACCGATGATAATTCTCGCAATATCAGGGCAAACGCTGTCAATAAGCTTTAAATCCCATTTTTCAAGAGCTTCCGGCATAATTGTATGATTTGTATAATTAAAAACATCACGGCAAATATTAAGTGCGTAATCAAAGTCGCAACCGTCAAGAGTAAGAAGTCTTATAAGTTCGGGGATTGCGACAACAGGATGAGTATCATTAAGCTGAATTGTAATATATTGCGAAAAATGATTATAATCGTCACATTGGTATTTTTTATATTTCTTAATAATATCCTGCAAGGAAGCGCTTGTGAAAAAATACTGCTGTTTAAATCTGAGTTTTTTGCCTTCTAATGTTGAATCGTTTGGATATAGGAGTCTTGAAATATTCTCTGCATTATTTTTTTCTTCAAGTGATTTTATATAATTTTGCTCACTGAACAGTGCAAAATCAAATTCATTTATGCTTTCGCACTGCCAAAGGCGCAGAGTTGAAAATTTACGAGTTTTAAAAGATATAATCGGCATATCATAAGGCACTGCCCAGACGTCACCGTCGCTAAAACTGACCTTAACCTTATCACATTTGCAAGGTACGCACCAAGGGTCATTATATTCAAAAGAATTATATATCTTTTCAATTTGGAAACCGTTTTCAATTTCCTGCTTAAAAAGTCCGAAACGATACTTAATACCGTAGCCGTCAAGCGCCACATTAAGATTTGCGGCGCTGTCCAAAAAACAAGCGGCAAGCCTGCCTAAACCTCCGTTACCGAGAGGCTCGTCTGGCAGTGCTTCAAATTCCTTAAGCGAACGTTCAAAGCCTGACAGTGCCTCTTCGATTTGAGATTCGATATCAAGGCACATCAAGTTTTTATAAACAGGTTGCCCTACAAGAAATTCGGCGCTGAAATAATAGGCACGTCGAGAATTAATATGTTCTTTCATACTTTTTTGCCAATCGGGTGAAACGTTTGATATCACAAACGTACCAACCACGTCATAAAGCTCGCCGACTGTGAGATTATTAACATTTGTATTATATTTTCCAAAAGCCAAAAGTTCTAATTTTTCTTTAATATTATCCATTAACACACCTTCCGCTTTTCTTAGTAATATCTAAAAGTTTATTTGCAAGAGATGAGGTTAAATCATCTTTACTCATTCGCCATTTCCAATTTTCTCCCATTGTTGACGGGGTGTTCATACGTGCCTCGCTGCCTAAACAAAGCAAATCCTGCATAGTCAAAATACAAGTATTTGCGTTTGAATTCATAGCGCACTCGTTCATTTTATCGACTAAATCAAATTTATCCTTTGCTCCAAGATAACGCATAGCATAAGCCACGTCTTTTTTATCGGCAGTATTGTACCAACCCAAAACAGTATCATTGTCGTGAGTGCCTGTATAAACAACATTATTTTTTTCAAAATCGTCAGGCAATGATTTACCGTTATCATCCCTTGAATCAAAGGAAAACTGAAGCACCTTCATACCCGGAAAGCCTATATATTTAAGAAGCTCATCAACCTCTTTCGTTAAAAATCCGAGATTTTCAGCGATAATCTTATTCCTAAATTCCTTAGGCAAAGCGTCAAAAAATGATTTTCCGCCGCCCTTGCGCCACAAGCCCTTGCGTGCCGTATTACTGCCTGCTTTTACGCTGTAATATGATTCAAAGCCTCGAAAGTGGTCGATACGAACTATATCGTAAATCTTGAAACTTTGATTAAGTCTTTCAATCCACCAAGAATACTTTTGCTTTTTAAGTTTTTTCCAATCATATACGGGATTACCCCAAAGCTGTCCGTCAGGTGAAAAGCAGTCCGGCGGACATCCGGCAAGTTCGCTTGCTTTTAATTCAGGATTAAGTTTAAATATTTCCTTATTTGCCCATACATCTGCACTGTCATTTGCGACATAAATGGGCATATCCCCTATTATTGATATCCCTCGTTTATTAGCATATTTCTTAATTGCCTGCCACTGCGAAAAAAGAAAATACTGAATCATTTTATAATAAAGAATTCTGTCTTTACATATCTCTTTAAATTCCTCTACGGCAAATATTTCACGATACTTAATATCATCATTCCAATAATAAAAAGGTTCTGCGCCGAAATAATCCTTAACAGCACAAAAAAGCGAATAATCACCAAGCCAAGAAAGATTTTCTTTACAAAACAAATTAAAATCGTTTGGGATATTGCGTTTAAATCTATCAAATGCTTTATAAAGCACCCTGTGCCTGTTTGTATATAACAAAGAGTAATCCACCTTGTTTTTATCTTTAAACCATTCTATATCCTCAAACTCTTCTTTTTTCAGCAATTCAAGACGGCACAGGGCATCCAAATCAATAAAATACTCGTTAAGCGCAAAGGTGGAAATACTCTGATAAGGCGAATCTCCGATTGTTGTCGGGCAAAGCGGCAAAATCTGCCAATAGGTTTGACCTGCTGCTTGCAAAAAATCGACAAAATCATAAGCGCATTTATCAAAGCAACCTATTCCGTATTTTGACGGCAGAGATGAAATATGAAGCAGCACGCCGCTTGCTCTTTCATTAAGCATTTAGTTCAGTCCTTTTCAGTCACAAATCAGAAGTTCACTTTCAGGGTCAAATAAATGAACTTTTTCCGTGTCGATATAAAGTTTAACGCTATCGCCTGAGGAAATATTTGTATCACTTCTGACCTTGGCAATTATTTCTTTATCGTTAATTGATGAATAGATATAGACCTCACTGCCCATCATTTCCGCTAAGTCGGCTTTGAGTGTAATTTCATTTTGCTTGTTTTCAAGTGCATAACTTGAATTTATATGCATATCCTCACATCTTATACCGTAAACAATAGGCTTGCCGACATATTTTTTTACATTCTCATTTTCCTGCATTCGCAAAGGAAGAGGGACGGTAATATCGTCAACAAGTGCGCAAAGTTCTCCTGAACAAGTAATTATTGTTGCGTCGATAAAATTCATTTGAGGCGTACCTATAAAACCTGCTACGAACATATTGCAAGGGTGATTATACAAATTTGACGGAGTATCAAATTGTTGAACGACGCCGTCTTTCATTACAACTATTCTGTCTGCCATAGTCATAGCTTCCGTTTGGTCATGGGTTACATAAATAAATGTTGTTTCAAGCCTTTTATGAAGCAGTGCAATTTGAGAGCGCATTTGTGTGCGAAGCTTTGCGTCAAGATTAGAAAGCGGTTCATCAAGCAAAAATGCGCAAGGATTTCTTACCATTGCCCTGCCGAGTGCGACTCTTTGCCTTTGACCGCCGGAAAGTGCCTTTGGCTTACGGTTTAAATATGGCTCAAGTTCGAGAATTTTTGCCGCCTGCCTAACCTTTTTATCTATAACATCCTTAGGTTCTTTGCGAAGCTTAAGCGCAAATGCCATATTTTTATAAACAGTCATATGAGGATACAGCGCATAGCTTTGAAAAACCATCGCAATATCCCTGTCTTTCGGCGGAATATTATTTACCGTTTTACCGCCTATAATAAGTTCGCCCGAAGAAATATCCTCAAGCCCGGCTATCATACGAAGTGTTGTCGATTTGCCGCAGCCGGACGGACCTACAAATATAACAAATTCCTTGTCTTTAATTTCAAGATTTAAGTCAGGGATAACGGTTACACCGTCATCAAAGGTTTTTACTATATGATTTAAGGTAATTGACGCCACTGAAAAAACTCCTTTAAATTATCCTTTAACTGCGCCTGCAACAACGCCCTTTATAATATATTTTTGGCAAAAAATATAGAAAATAATTATTGGCACAATCGCAAGCACAAGCATTGCCATAAAGCCGCCGTAATCGGTTGAGCCGTAAGCGCCCTGCATTGCAAGCTGAATGGCAACGGGGATTGTTTTTTTATCAGAGCCTAAAACAAGATAAGGCAAAAGATAATCGTTCCAAATCCACATGGTATTGAGTATTGCAACCGTGATTGCCGTGGGTTTAAGCATAGGAAAAACAACAGTAAAAAAAGCCTGAATGGGAGATGCGCCGTCTATCATTGCCGCTTCTTCTATTTCCAGGGGAATACTTTTAATAAAGCCGCAAAGCATAAAGACGGAAAGTCCTGCACCAAAACCGAGATAGACAAATGTTATGCCGAAAACATTATCAAGATTTGCACGGTTTGTAACATACGTCATTGTATACATAACCATTTGGAAAGGAACAATCATACTGAAAACAAGCATATAATAAATCCCTTTTGTTATTTTTGAATTTGACCTAACGATATACCAAGCCGCCATTGAAGCAAAGAGAACTATTAATATAACGCTTACGACAGTAATAAAAAGGGAGCGTAAAAAAGCCGAGAAAAAATCAGACGATGTAACGCCGTTAATATAGTTTTCAAGAGCAACAAAAGTTTCGGCGTTGGGCAATTTAAGCGGTTGACTTGAAATAAAAATTCGAGATTTAAACGAATTAATAACCACAATAATTATCGGCACTAAAAACAGCACGCTTAATGCAAGCAGAACAAAGAAAATAACATTATTCCCTACTCTTTTAGATTTTTTCATCAAGCGTTCACCTCTTTACTGCTTGTTATTTTAAGCTGCAAAAATGCCAATATACCGACAATTACAAAAAATATAACCGCCTTTGCCTGACCTACACCCTGCCAACCTACTCTGCCGTAAAATGTATTATAAATATTAAGAGCGATCATTTCCGTTTCCCTTTCGGGTGCGCCGGCTGTCAGAGCCAGATTTTGGTCAAACATTTTAAATGAATTTGTAAGGGTTAAAAACATACAAATGGTAACAGACGGCATAACCATAGGAATTTTAACCGAGAAAAGAGTTTTTAGCGGTGATGCACCATCAATTTGAGCAGCTTCAATCAAATCATTAGGAACATTTTGAAGCCCTGCAACATAAATTACCATCATATATCCGATAAGCTGCCAATTAGTAAGAATAACAAGTCCCCAAAAGCCGTATTCAGCCTTATATGTTATATCAACTCCAAAAGAGGAAAGAACAGCATTAATAAGCAAATTCCAAATATAGCCGAGAACTATTCCGCCGATAAGATTAGGCATAAAAAAGACAGAGCGAAAAAGATTAGTACCTCTTATGCCACGAGTTAAAAGAAGTGCTAAAATAAACGAGAAAACATTGACCGTTATAATGCTTACTACTGTAAACAAAGCAGTAAAAACTAACGAATGAAGAAAATCACTTGATGATGTAAAAGCTTCAATATAATTTTGAAAACCTACCCATTTTGCATCAGTTACAGTTGTAAAATCCGCAAAAGAAAGACCGACGCCCATAACAAACGGAACGGCAAAAGCAAATAAAAACGCTATTGTTATAGGCAATAAAAATATGGGAGCGTATTTTTTAATACTTCGTTTCATAATAATCACCATAGCCTTTCAGTCAACAAATAGTTTATTAAAAATCACCCGATATCCTGCGTTGCCTTAACAGGCGTAAATGGTGATTTCAGCCATCTCAAAATTATGCATCAGCAAATTTTGAGGGCAATACAATCAGTATTGTGTGATTTTTCACACTATACCTCTTTTCACTTGATATGTACGGCAGGAAGCCCTGCCTAAAGAAGTAATATTTTATGATTTTGAAGCGTTTGCTTCCTTTTCCCAATCCTTAACTACGTCAGATTTAACCTCATCCCATGATTTATTACCCTGAGCATATTTTAAAAGTGATGAGCCGAAATTATCCTTAAAAGTTTGAGACGGAAAAACGGTGAAATACCAAGGAATTGTAGTAATGCTTTGCTTATTCATCCAATTGTTTATTTCTTTTGCAAGCGGGTCGCTTGGCACTTCGTCGTCATTAAAGGTATCAAAGGGAGCAATAAAACCAAGGTCATCTGTTACAAATTTCTTACCCTTTTCGCTTGAATAAAGCCAATAGATAAAGTCGTTCGCCGCCTTTTGCTCAGCCTGACTTGCCTTTGAATTGACTGCGTAGTAATTTTCCGTGCCGATGCAAAGGCCTTGTGTCTCTTCGCCTTTAACGCCTGTATAAATCGGCAAAAATTTAACATTGTTTTCTTCAACCTTATTGCCTGACACCTTACTTATTTGGCTCCAAGCCCAATTGCCGTTTTGCACCATAGCACATTTTTCAAGCGCAAATTCAGCCATAGAATCCGTGACTGTTTTAGTGCCTGTTTTTCCTTTTTCTATAGTTGAATTATCAAGGTAGAGGTCAAAGATATTTTTAAAATTTTGAGCATATTCAAAGGTGATTTTTGAGGTATCATTTGATGTTAAATCAATCTTATTTTTAGTAAATTCATAATAAATCGGCACATTTGCAAGGTGAGTTTGGTAGCGCCAATTTTCTCCTGCTTTAAGTGAGGTTGAAGCAAAAACGCCATCAATACCGAGTTCTGTTTTATTTTTTTGCATATCCTCAACAAGAGCCTTTAATTTTTCAAAGGAATTGATATCATCCATTGATTTAAAATCCGTATTTTTGTTATCAAGTTCAAAATACTTATCGGTTATTGCTTTATTATAAATAATTCCGTACCCCTCAACAACATAGGGAATACCGTAAACCTTGCCGTCTTTTGAGGTGACTGCAAGCGATTTATCTTTCAAGTGTTTATAAAGTTTACTGTCGGACAAGTCGGCACAATATTCCTTCCAATTCGCATAACCCTTAGGGCCGTTGATTTGGAATAACGTAGGAGCGCTCTTTGTTGACATTTTTGCAGTGAGCGTTGATTCGTATTCATTATTTGCAGCAGTTTCAACTATTACCTTGACACCGGTTTCCTTTTCATATTCATCGGCAATTTTTTTATAAACATCGGCAACCTCCGGCTTGAAATTAAGATATCTTACCGTGACGTTTGTGACGTTTGCATTGTTTGACTTTGTTGTGCTGTTTTCAATATTATTATTGTTGTTTTTACCGCAAGCGGCAAAGACAAGAACGCTTGAAGCAACCAAAACGGCACAAAGAAGCGCTGATGCTGTTTTTTTGATAAAACTCATAAGAATTCCTCCACTTATTTTTCATTATGTTTTCAAGGATATTATGTTCACATTATGAAAATTTATACAAAAATATAGACATTGAAAATATGATATTGTATAATAAGAATTGAATTAATTTCACTATTTTTAAGAGGAAAGACTATGAAGTTTAAACACAAAATCGATAAATTCGTATCGACATTATCTGAAAGAATTTCAAGCGGCGGAGTATCTCAGCTTGAAGTTAAGGCTGAGGGCGAAAGAGATATATTCGGCAATATGCCTGCCCTTGCAAGAAAAGCGGCGGCAGAAGGTATTGTGCTTTTAAAAAACAATAATGCCCTGCCCTATAAGCTTGATACAAAAATTTCTGTTTTCGGCAGATGCCAACTTGATTATTTCTATGTCGGCTACGGCAGCGGCGGCGACGTTAACGCTCCATACTTTGTAAACGTTATTGACGGAATAAAAAATGCGGGTGGCCACGTTAACGAATGGCTTTTGGAATATTACAAGGATTTCACTAAAAACAATCCTGCACCTCACGGCTTTTGGGGTCATTGGCCTATGAATTTTGAAGAGCCGAGCCTTGATGATAAAATGATTGAAAGAGCAAGTGAAGAAAGCGACGTTGCACTCGTTGTTATCGGTCGTGCCGCAGGTGAGGACAGAGAGAATACGCTTACCAAAGGCAGTTACTACCTTACCGATGAGGAGCGTACTTTATTAGACAATGTTTGCAATCATTTCAGCAATGTTACTGTTTTGCTTGACTGCGGCAACATTATTGATATGCAGTGGGCACTTGACTATGAGGAAAGGCTTAGAGGTATAATTTACGCTTGGCAAGGCGGAATGGAAAGCGGTAATGCTATTGCAGACGTGCTTTTCGGCAGAGTTAATCCATCAGGTAGGCTTACAGATACGATTGCAGTAAGATATGAAGATTATCCAAGTGCGATGCATTTCGGCAACAAGCTATTTAACACTTATGTTGAGGATATATTTGTAGGTTACAGATATTTTGAAACTTTTTCTAAGGAAAAGGCGCTGTTTCCGTTTGGTTACGGTTTAAGCTATACTAATTTTGATATTGAGGTTTTGGATTTCAAGGCTGACAATGACAAAATTAAGGTTGAAGTTAGGGTTACGAATATCGGCGATGTAGCAGGAAAAGAAGTTGTTGAACTTTATGCAAATGCACCGCAGGGTAAGCTTTCAAAGCCTGTTATGAGCCTTGTTGCATTTGACAAAACAATTAATCTTGAGCCTAAGAAAAGTCAAAAAATCACTCTTGAAGTGCCTGTTTATCTACTCGCTTCATTTGACGATACGGGTGCTACGGGGCATAAATATTCTTACATTATGGAAAAGGGCGAATATAAATTCTTTATCGGCGAAAATGTAAGAGACGTGGATGAGGCGGGCTCTTTTGAGCTAAAGGAGGACATGGTTTTAGAGGAGCTTGAAGCTGTTTGCGCTCCAAAGGAGTATATGGACAGAATTGTTGCGTTTAAAGTCAACGGTTCATTCATTCCCAAAAAGGTTGCACTCAAACCGGAAAAGCCGTATCTTCGCAAAAGAATACTTGATAATCTTCCTAAGGAAATCGGTCACGTTGTTCATAATTACAATTTTTCCCAAGTTAAATCGGGGGAAATCAGCGTTGAAAAATTTGTATCAAGCTTAACAAATCAAGAATTAGAAGCGCTCACACGTGGAGAGGGCGGAATGGACAGCAGCTACGGCGTTGCAGGCAATGCCGGCGCTTTTGGCGGAATTATCCCTGAACTCAACAAAAAAGGCGTACCTGCCGTTATTACTACCGACGGACCGGCAGGAATAAGAATAAGAAAATACACCTCTCTGTTGCCATGCGGAACTGCACTTGCAAGCACATTTAATACACGACTCGTTGAAGAACTTTGTTCTGAAATGGGCAAAGAGCTTAAAAATGCAGGCTCAAATGTGCTTTTGGCGCCGGGAATGAACATTCACAGAAATCCGCTATGCGGAAGAAACTTTGAATATTTCAGTGAAGACCCACTTCTTACAGGTAAAATGGCAGCGGCTTTTGTCAGAGGTATTCAGTCAAGCGGCGGCTCGGCTTGTCCTAAGCATTTTGCGTGCAATAATCAGGAATCGAGCAGAACGATTAACAACTCTATTGTATCTCAGCGTGCACTTCGTGAAATATATCTTAAAGGCTTTGAAATTTGCGTAAAAGAGGCAAAGCCTTTAAATATTATGACGAGCTACAACAAAATCAACGGAGTTTGGAGCCATTATAATTACGACCTTGCCACCACGGTTTTAAGAAAGGAATGGGGCTTTGACGGCTGTGTTATGACCGATTGGTGGATGAAGCACTCCGCAAGCCATGAATTTCCCAATCTTCGTGATAATGCTTATCGTGTTCGCTCGCAGGTTGACGTTTATATGCCCGGCTCATTTAAGAGAACGGAGAAAAAATATAAGCCTGACAATTCCCTTTTGGAAACTATCGGGCTTAAAAACGGAATAACAAGAGGCGAGCTTGAACGTTCGGCAATCAATGTACTTAATATGATATTAAAGCTTGAATATTAATATTATTTTTCCGGCAAATTCAAAAATATATTTAAGCACAAAAAATCCCCGAAGAAAATAAATCTTCGGGGATTTTTATTTGAAACATTACTTTTTAAGTTTAATGCCTTGTAAATCAAGCTTATCGATAACAGTATTAACAATATCCATAACTTCTTCACGGGTAAGAGTTTTTTCAGGATGAGAGAATGTTATACGAGTCGTGATTGACTTGGTATCGCCGTCGGTATAAGTATCAACAACCTCAATATTCTTGACAAGCTTGCTCTTAGCAGCTTCAATAGCAGCCTTAATAGGAGCAAATTTATCTGTTACGAATGAAAGGTCAATTTCCATTGCAGGATATTTTGACGGTTCTTCATAACTGATGCTTGAATTAGCAATTTGCGCAAATTCCTGAATGTCAATTTCAGCAAATACGATTGAAGCCTTTTTATCAAGTTTCTTTGATACTACAGGGTGAACGATACCGATAGTACCGAGTTCCCTACCGTTGCAAATAATTTTATTAAGATTTCTTGGGTGCTCATAAGAATGAGCCTTAGTAGTAGGGGCATAATCAAGTGATTTGTGTTTAATGTTATCGGTAAATGTTGCAAGCATATCACGAAGTTCAAAATAAAGTTTTTCAACACTCTTGGTTTTACTGAAAAGGGTAATTGCAAGCATTTTATGCTCATCAACAAGACCGTCACTCTTAAGACCCTTAGCAACTCTGCCAATCTCGAACACGCCAAAATCAGGCGCATAAGCGGTATTATATTTAACCTGGCAAAGCTGAGTCGGCACTATTGAGTTACGAATAGTTTCAATATTAGGATTTGTCGCATTAACAAGCTTAATATTATCCTCAACTTCGATGCCGAGAGTTTTATATTCGTCATAATAAGCCCAAACGTAAGAATGAAGTTCGTGGAGATTGAAATGATTTACAAGAATATCCTTAATCTTATCCTCATCTGTCTTTTCGATAGCAGGACGAACAGGATAAAGAGGAGCAACGGCGGTATGAATTGCAAAATTATCATAGCCGTAAATTCTTGTAATTTCCTCGATAATATCAGCTTTGATAGTAACATCTTTAGTAGCTCTCCAGCTTGGAACAACCACACTGAAATTATCGTTATCAACCTTAGCGTCAAAGCCTAATGAAGAAAGAGTTGAAATAATGGTATCGTTGTCAATTTCAATACCTGTATATTTATCAACAAATGCCTTATCAAAGTCAAGCTCAACAGTATCATAATGAAAAGCATATTCATCTGTAAGAGATGATACAACCTTAACGTCCTTATCAACGTCAGTCATAAGCTTAACAAAACGGGCAATGGCAGGAACTGTCATTTCAGGGTCAAGGCACTTTTCATATCTCATTGAAGCGTCTGTTCTGTGAGCAAGGCGAACTGTTGACTTACGGATTGAAACGGCATTAAACGTTGCAGATTCAAGGGTAAGAGTATGGGTATCATCAACAATTTCGCTGTCAAGACCGCCCATAATACCTGCAATTGCAACAGGCGTATTGTCGTTGCAAATCATAAGTGTATTTTCATCTATATTTCTTTCAACACCGTCAAGAGTTTGGAAAGTGAAAGGAGTATCAAAACGTTTAATTCTAATCTTTTCAACCTTGCGGGAATCAAATGCGTGCATAGGCTGACCCATTTCAAGCATAAGGTAATTAGTAAGGTCGGCAAGGAAGTTAATAGCTCTCATTCCGCAATAGAAAAGACGAATACGCATATTAACGGGAGATACGCTTGTGTTAATATTTTCAACCTGAAGGCAAGAATATCTTTGGCAAAGCGGGTCCTCAATTTTCATATCAACCTTAGGTAAATTATTATATTGAGTTAAATCAACGGTTTCAAGCGGTTTAAGTTCTCTGCCTGCAAGAGCAGCAAATTCACGGGCAATACCGTAATGACCCCAAAGGTCGGGACGGTTTGTAAGAGATTTATTATCAACCTCAAAAATGATATCGTCAACCTGATATGCTTGCTTAATATCGGTACCATTCGGCAAATCGTCTGTAATTTCCATAATACCGCTGTTATCGTCAGAAATACCGATTTCGCTTTCACTGCAACACATACCGTTTGAGATAAAGCCTGCAAGCTTTCTCGGTGCAATCTCAATATCGCCGATTTTAGCGCCAACCTTTGCAAAAGCGGTTTTAAGTCCTACTCTTACGTTAGGTGCACCGCAAACAACGTCTGTAAGCTCTCCGTCGCCTGCGTCAACCTTAAGAAGATGAAGTTTTTTTGAATCAGGGTGATTTTCTACAGATTTAATTTCAGCAACAACGATGCCGCTGATATCCGAACCCTTGAAGAAAATCTCGTTTTCAACCTCAGCGGTGGAAAGAGAGAAACGATGGATAAGGTCAACCTTATCAAGACCTGTAAAATCAACAAAGTCTGAAATCCAATTCATTGATAAAAACATATTTAATTCCTCCCCTCTTAATTTTCGTCGTCAGTAAACTGCGATAATGTTTTCAAGCTACCGCTGTTTAAATCACGAATGTCTTTAATTCCGTATTTCATCATAACAAGCCTTGTAAGACCTAAGCCAAATGCAAAGCCTGTATATTCATCAGGGTCAATTCCGCCTGCTTTAAGAACCTCAGGATGAATCATACCGCAAGGGCAAAGTTCAAGCCAGCCGCTGTGCTTACAGCTCGGACAGCCTTCTCCGCCGCAGATAAGGCAACTGATATCAAGTTCAAAGCCCGGCTCTACAAACGGGAAGAAGCCCGGACGAAGCCTAACCTTAATATCCTTTTGGAATACCTCTGAAAGCATAGTTTTCATAAAGTAAATAAGATTTGAAATAGAAATATTCTTATCAACCATAACGCCTTCCATTTGGAAGAATGTATTTTCGTGGCAAGCGTCCGTCGCTTCATTTCTAAAGCATCTGCCGGGGAAAATAGCCTTAATAGGTACACCGTCATTAACAAGCGCATCTCTGTACTTCTTATAAATAGCGTTTTGAGCGGCAGAAGTCTGACTCTTTAAAAGCTGACCGTTAGTAAGATAATATGTATCCTGCATATCACGTGCCGGGTGATGCTTAGGAATATTAAGCGATTCAAAACACTCATAATCTGTTACAATCTCGCTGTAATCCTCAACAGTAAAGCCCATTGACTTAAATATTCTTTCACATTCTCTTTGAACAAGAGTAATCGGGTGATATGAGCCTCTATCCATAACCGGTGGCATAGAGAGGTCAAACTCAGGCATAAGCTCAATTTCCTTTTGAATTTCTTTTTCCTTAAGCTCCTGAGTTTTCTCTGTAATTTTTTCGTTTACAAGACCTTTAAGCTCATTAACCTTTTGACCGAATACCTTTCTTTCATCATTAGAAAGCTCTTTCATACCCTTAAGAAGGTCTGTAACGCTGCCCTTTTTTCCAAGATATGATACTCTGATATTTTCAATATCTGCAAGATTATCAATCTTTTCAAGTTCGGATACAAACTTTTCTTTTAGTTCTAAAATTTTGTTATCCATAATTTCCTCCGTTTTTTAACAATAAAAAAATCGCCTCATAAAAATGAGACGAATTATATCCGTGGTACCACTCAAATTGCACAAACAATGTGCCACTCAAAATCCTTAACGCAGATATACGCCCTACTTTTCATAGGAAGCTCGTGAGTCGAAATTCATTGATAAAAGCAATACGGTACTTTCAGCATAAACACCGTTCTCTGAAAAAGCAAAATTATCAACTACTTTTGGCTTGCGCCCTCAGTCATTGCATTTAATTTATACAAAGATTTTAAACCAAAAAGCGTTTTAAGTCAAGTATTTTCGAAATGAAATTTAAAAAAGGTATTGTAATTTTAGGCAAATATGTATATAATTAGTGTATAATGCTTTATAGGGAGGTGACTTTACCATGACTGATAAAACTATGACTTTTAGAATTGGTGACGATCACGAAGATGTTATGAAAGAAACTTTGACAGAAGTTTTTGACGCTTTGCAGGAAAAGGGCTACAACCCTATCAACCAAATTGTAGGTTATATTCTTACAGAGGACCCAACATACATCACTACTCATAACAATGCAAGAAGCTTGATAAGACGGCTTGACCGAGACGAGCTTTTGGCTGCAATGGTAAAGTCCTATCTCGATTAAAATTAAAGGAGGGTTATCTTTGGCAGAAAGCAAGAAGGAAAAAATCCTTGAATACAAAGGTAAGCCTTTGGTAAGATGTGGCAAAACAATTTACTACGGCAGTATGAGCGACCCTTATGTAATTTGTCTTAACATTCTCAGCGATGAGGATATAAAGGGGTTAAAGGTATCAGGCAAGGTTGCAATCCAGCTTATTGATACTGACCCGTCGGTTACATCACCAAAGGAAAAGATTATTAAAAAAAGTGAAAAGCAAGGTCTTTTCAATGCACTTGATTTAGGTGCAGTTTGGCTTGAAAGAGCTTTAAAAAAGCAATAATCTAATGGAATTAAGCGCCGTATAAACGGCGCTTTTAGACTTTGATAAAGCGGCTAAAACGCGCCGGATAAAACAATAAACCTCTCTGCCTCCCTTGCAAAGGGAGGTGGGTGCAACTTGTTGCACTCGGAGGGATTGGAAAAATGGCAAGGACATCGAGTTCTTGCCATTTTTGGCGCTTTCCGTCTTTTGCGAGTGGGCAGTACACACGTACAGCTCCACTCACAAAAAACGAAATTTATCTCACTTTCTCAAAGTCTCCCGACTTTTAAAAATTATAATACCTTTTAAGCGCTATAGTCTATTAATTATATAAATGCTTTAAAGCATTGTAGTATTTAATAATTTATGATATAATAAAAGTCTATGATATAACTTAAGGGGAAAATTATGTCCAATATAATAGTAGCTATTTATAATTTCCTATGGGGAGATTTAATTACACTGAATTTTAAAGGGACAAGTATCGGTATTCCTTTGCTTGTAATCCTTCTTATTCCGACGGGTATTTATTTTACCGTTCGCACAAGATTTATGCCGATTAGGAAATTGCCGCAAATGGTGAGAGCGCTCGGCGAAAAGAAGGACGATAAAAGCAATCTGTCAACCTTTCAAACGCTGATAGTATCAACTGCTACAAGGGTTGGTATGGGTAATCTTGTCGGCGTTGTTGCGGCAGTATCCATCGGTGGCGCAGGCGCAGTATTTTGGATGTGGGTTTCGGCATTTTTAGGTGCGTCAACCGCTTATGTTGAGGGCACGCTTGCCCAACTCCACAAGAAAAAAGACCCGCTTTACGGCGGCTATCACGGCGGTCCCGCTTACTACATTCACGACTTTGTGGAGCAAAAGAGAAAGAAAAAAATCAAAAAATCTTTTATTGCAATTTTATTTGCGATTTTCGGTTTAATATGCTGGTGCGGAATAAGTCAGGTTGTCAGCAATTCCGTCACCTCGGCTTTTAAAAATGCTTTTTCAATTCCTCCGATTTACACAACCGTTGTGCTTGTAATTATTGCAGCAGTGATTGTGCTTAGAAAAAACGCAACGGTCAGGGTGCTTGATATTATCGTGCCGATAATGGCAGTCGTATATTTTCTTGTAACAATATTTATTATAGTTAAGAATATTAACTTAATGCCGGGTGTATTTGAAAGAATATTTAAAGAAGCGTTTGGACTGAAGCAAGTTGCGGGTGGCGGCTTCGGTGCTGTTTTAATGAACGGAATTAAGCGTGGCTTATTCTCTAACGAAGCAGGCTCAGGTTCGGCTCCCTGTGCGGCAGCGGCGGCAGAGGGCAAGAAACCTCAAACAGTCGGTATGGTTCAGTCGCTCGGAGTGCTTATTGATACAATCGTTATTTGTACCTGCACGGCTATGATAATGCTTTTAGTTCCCGAAGAAATAACAAAAGGCAAGCAAGGAATGGACCTTTTGCAATGCGCTATGGACTATCATCTCGGAAGCTTCGGCACAATATTTGTTGCAATTATTCTGTTTTTATTCAGCTTTTCAACTTTTATAGGTATTCTTTTCTATGCAAGGTCAAATGTGGCATATATCTGCGGCAACAATTGGTGGAGCCAAACGCTTTATAAAATAGTTGCGCTTGTAATGCTCTTTATCGGAGGACTTCAGGCATATACAATTGTTTGGGATTTAGGCGACGTGGGCATAGGTCTTATGACAATTGTTAATTTAATAATCATTATCCCTATGTCAAATCAAGCAATCAAGCTGCTTGATAAAAAGGATTAAAATAAAAATTAAGCGTCATCAAAGGATTTTCCAATGATGACGCTTTTTTATTAGTTATCATTTCAATTAAGTTTATCAAATCAAATTTCGTCTTTTAAGCTCTTTGTAAATATCTAGCTTATAAATAGGTTCGTCTTTTAAAATTGAATATTCTTCGGACGAAAGCACCTTTTGCTTAAATTCATCAACATTTTCTACCCAATCAGCACGTGAAAACTCGCTGATTTTGCTTGACGGCGGATAAATTACATCAACGTGAATTTGATTATATCCATCACTCTCTGCCTTATACTGCCTAACAAGCGAAAAATAATAAAGCTCGTCGCACGTGAATGAAAAAACACCAGTTTCAAAAAGAAGCTCGCAATCATTCAAATCAATTTCGCACATTTTGCAAAATGTATCCACAATCTCACAAAGCGGAGTTTTAGTTGTAATATTTTCCTTTAAAAAAGTTAAAATATCCATATTGTTTTAAGAATAACTCCTTATTATCCTTGCAACGCTTTCTGCGTTTAAAATTTAATCTGCCATTTTAATTTTAGCAATAGTAATCGTCATTTCTGTTTATAACGTATCACAACGTAGCGATAAAAATAATGTTAAATCAACGATTTAACATTATAATCTAATATTTTAGCCACGCCATTGATATTTTTCTAAATTAACTCTGCCGTCAATTACTTCAATACCCTCACTTATAAGCAAATCCGACTGCACCTTTAAACCGCCAAAGGCGAAATTTTCTGTCAATTTACCCTTACTGTTTACAACACGATAGCAAGGTATTTTTTGAGGGTTTGGATTTTTATGAAGTGCATTACCTACTGCTCTTGCATAATAAGGATTGCCGCAAAGTGTAGCTATTTGCCCGTAAGTTGCAACCTTGCCATACGGTATTTTCGAAACTATTTTGTATATTTTTTCATTTAATGTCATAATTATCTATACTTAAGGTTTCCTGTCCATTTGCCACAATATCCGCAAGACCAACACTCATAACCATAAGGTGATTTCTTGCAATATGTTTCCCAAGTTATTTCTCCATTTTCATATTGCTTAGAGTATGTCTGAACAACCTCTTCCCAATAATCATCTATATCACTCTTACTTGTGAACCATTTTCCCATATTACCACATTTTATACTATGATTGCTATTATTCGTACAATGAACTTCTTTTTGAGTTTTTACGCTCTTTACTTTAGACCATTTTGAATAGCGAGTTTTTTTATTTGATGATTTATATGTTCTTATTCTGAAATAATATTTCTTGCTTTCCTTTAGATTTGAAATTTTCTTAGAAGTTGTTTTTGCTTTTTTAATCTTAACGGATTTTTTATTCTTTTTAAACTTACTGTCGGTTGAATATTGGATTTGATAGCCCATGATTTTAGATTTCTTTTTCCACTTGACGGTAACGGTATTTTCCTTAACTGATAAAGACGAAATACCGACAGTTGGCAATGCTGCGGCAAACGCCGTAATCGGAAAGCAAACGCTATATATCATTATTATTGATAATAAAATTGATGTAATTTTTTTCATTTGATAACCTCTGTTTGATTATTTAAAATTCCTGTTTTCTTACATACGTTGATAAGCTTCAATTCGGTTAAAGCCAACCTTATTTGTATTTCTCTTACCATTCACGAAGTACTTATAAACTTGCGTTTCATTATCAAAGGCATTCAAACACATATAGCGTTACACTTGATTATCACCGGCAAAGTTGGTAAACATTTTATAAGAATCATTGAGAGATATTCTTTTTAATATTAAGCGTTCTGTATTTAGCTCGACTGTACCTAAATGTTTTAAAGTATTTATATCATTTTTGATTTAATATTAAGACGTTGAATCACAAATTCTTATTTATCATTTTAATTAATCGTTTGCTTCGGTAAATTAAGTAATTAAAATCAATTTCGCCAAGGGTTTTATACCACAAAAGCTCATTAAAAAGCGAATAAAGTTCAACCTTTAAATCGCAATATTTTGTCGTTTTGACCTTACTTTTATAAATATCATAAAGGTGCAAATTCTTACCAAAGCCCACCGTAAGGGTAAATAGCTCATATTCAGGTTCAGTCCATGAAACATTGAACGGGTCAATTATCCCTTTTAATGACATTGTTTTATTATCAACAATAAAATTCGGAATCCAATAGTCACCGTGCGCCAAAGTTGACAAAGCATCATCACAATTTACAATTAAATACAAATTCTCATAAGCCAAATTAAGTGCATTTTTTACAGTCCTTGGCACATCGGAGCAATTAGTAAATTCCACTATTTCCTTTGCAAATTCACTGTAATAATCATACCAAGAAGCGTAAATCGCATTGCCAATCGGACCGTATTTATCATTATGAACCGAATGAATTTTTATCAAATTATCTACTATCTCATTAGCAAGCTTAGACTTATTTTTTCTAAAGAAAAGGGTTTTGCTGTTCGGTGTTACACCGTCAATCAGCTCCATGGCAAGTATGCCCTTGCCATTAACCGTTTCGGTAAAATAAAGCTTAGGAAGCTTGCAATCAACTCTGCTTGATATAAAATCCATACTTTTGTATTCCTGAGCAATCAGTTCAGGTAAATCATTTATCTTTAAAGCAAAACTGTACGGCTCACTATCGATTTTAACTTTATAAACACAACCGCTTGCTCCCTTGCCGAGAAGAGAATAATTTAACACTTTGCAATTAAGTTTTCGTTCAATTGCAAGAATAATACTGTCACCTATCATTTCTTTTGGCATACATTTTTCCTCATAATAAGTTGAAACATATTTGCAAAAAATCGACCTTTATAGTTAAAATATAGCATAGATAATACTTGTTGTCAATATAACAACACATTTGTTCGACAGGATAACAGGCATAAAATAGCGTATTTGATAAAAATAAAGAGGCGACCAATGGTCGCCCCTACAACGTCGAAAGAAATTCCGTGTTTGAATAAACTTTCTTTAGCAAAATTTATAATAAACACTTCA
>UMAP01048212.1_pt1 | contig 20414 bp, 13 predicted proteins | sample 1963731 | NCBI WGS metagenome assembly UMAP01 (sample SAMEA4835918, study PRJEB28245) | human gut metagenome | biome: gut microbiome; material: fecal sample | place: Denmark | collected 2008 | reverse complement strand
AATTCAAATTGAACAAAATCGCTGCGCGATGGCCTTCCAAGGCTATTGCACAGTTTCTTACTTTAGTTTTCTAAAAAAGCAGTGACAGGATTCTCCCAAGATAGTATTGTTTAAGTACCACCAAAAACAAACTTCAAATACGGGCTTAGTTCCCTACCACTGCCTATGAAAAGAATACCATTTTTGCACCGTTTCTACAAGCGGTTTTATCAAGCGAATGCTCCTCCGTAAAGGCATGTGGAACTTATAAAATTTCATTTATTTTACGGAGGATATTTTATGTACGAAGATATTTATAATCAAATCAAACTCGCTGCGGAAAAGAAAAATTTAAAGCCATCCACAGCTAATGCCTACTGTCATACGATTAGACATTTTTTAGATTATACAGGGAAGCCATGGGATGAACTGATTATTGATGACGCGGATGCTTTTTTAACTGCAAAAAGGTTATCTGGAGTCATGCCGGAAACTTATAATCATTATTATTCTGCTATACGTTTTATGTATAAAAGAATCTTAAAACTATACTGGGACGAAGATGAAATCGCCCGCATGAAACGCGATCGGGCTCTTCCTGTTGTTCTTTCAAAGGATGAAATCAATTCTATTCTTGATGCAACTAAAAATTTGAAACATAAAGCAATGATTGCAACCATGTATTCTGGTGGACTTCGTGTATCAGAAGTGGTACATCTGCACTATGACGATATATCCAGAAGTAATAAGTCTATTCATATACGCAATACCAAAAACCGAAGAGACCGATATACTATTCTTGCCGACCGTACACTGGATTTACTTACAGAATACTGGTTTCAATGCGGTAAACCAAGGGATATACTGTTTCCAAGTCAATGGACTCACAATTACCTTGATATTTCAAGTGTAAATCAGTTCTTAAAAATAAGTGCAAAAAAGGCTGGCATTACGAAACATTTTTCTTCTCATACTTTCAGGCATAGTTTTGCAAGCCATCTTTTGGAAGCGGGTTGTGACATTAAATATATTCAAGCATTATTAGGACATACAGACCCAAAATCCACAGAAATATATCTTCATGTGAGTAACAAAACACTATTGGGAATTAAAAGTCCTTTTGACGTGCAGGAGGATTAGGCATGGAAAATCCAACTGTACAGGATATATTTCACTCTTTTTATCTCAAATATCTGGACAGATATACACCTTCTGCGGAACAGGCAAAAGTTTCACACTCCATTATGAACTGCAAGACCGGCGCTTATGGAGCAAATGTCAGTGTTTGTGAAGATTGTGGCCATCTTCAGATTCACTACAATTCCTGTCGTAACAGATGCTGTCCTATGTGTCAAGCTCTTCCTACCGAAAAGTGGATGGATGCCCAACGGGAAGACGTTTTGGAAGCACCTTACTTCCATGTGGTATTTACAGTCCCTCAGGAACTGAATCCTTTAATCTATTGTAACCAGAAGCTCCTGTATAATGCCTTGTATCATTCTGTCTCTTCCACGATAAATGAACTTGCTGAGGATGAAAAATATCTGGGTGCAAAGGTCGGATACATCTGTATCCTGCATACATGGGGATCTGAAATGAATTTCCATCCCCATATCCATGTCATTCTTCTCGGTGGTGGATTGACTGCTAAGAATCAGTGGCGCGATAAAGGTGAAGAGTTCTTTTTCCCTGTTAAAGTGTTATCTAAACTTTTCCGTGGAAAATATCTGGATGAACTGAAAACTTTATGGAAAAATAAAAAACTTCAATTTCACGGAAGCAGTGAAAAATACCGGAATCACTATGCCTTCAAAGAGCTGATAAATATCTGCTATGAAAAAGACTGGATTCCACACTGTAAGAAAGCCTTTAACGGTGCACAGTCTGTTATTCATTACCTTGGTAAGTACATACACAGAATTGCTATCAGTAATCGCCGTATTATCCGCATGGATGAAGATACTGTCACATACTATGTGAAGGACTACCGTGAAGCAGGTAAATGGAAAGAATTGACTATCCCCGGAGTTGAATTTATCCGTAGATTCCTTATGCACGTACCACCGAAACGATTTGTCCGGATCAGACATTATGGTCTGCTGTGCACCCGAAGCAAAACCAAACAACTTACACTATGTAGAAATCTTCTTGGCTGCAGGCAATATCTGTCTCGACTGAAAAATATGAAAACAGCTCAAATATTGGAAACACTTTATGGAATCAAGGTTTCTGTTTGTAAATGCTGTGGAGGACATCTCGGAACCCCTCAGCAACGGATACCTTTACGGATTTAAAAACCAATAATTAAATATTTTTACGAAGCCGCAGAAATGAGGCCTGTTTGTTGTGGAAAAATATCTTTTTCTATAAAGAAATCTGATACAATATTTTAATCAAAACAGTTTTTTTCTACAAAAGAAACGAATTGAAACTCCATATATTCCGGCTATCCGGACACGACTTTGTTCACTATAGAAAAATCGAAATTGGTGCAAACGACAGGGCAGTTTATCAGCAATCTATAAGCTGCTTTATCGTTTACACCAACTTCGATTGGTTTCTAATCAATTTGTCGAACTATCAGGTTCGCTATTTGCCATGATTATAGCACATGGATATGAATAATTCTACCAGCTAAACACGGTTGTTTTTCCCTATGTAAAGCCGCAGCCGAAGCTGCGACTTCCCGACAAATTATCGGATTACTGGATGGAGGACAACCTGACAAGGACTTCTTTCATATCCGCCCAGATGGTTTCCAGACGTTCCTGCAAGTCTTTAATGTCAGCTTCGTAGATGCTGCCGGTTTCATTGGCTCGCTTTGCGTACTGGTTCAGGTTGTTGGAGCAGATTCGCAGGAGCGAAACCATTGCTTTCACATCCTGCAAATCAAGATTGATACAGTAGCCGTCCAGAGCCATTTTTCTCAGATATGCCCCCATACTGCGGATACCAAGCTCGTCCATCTTCTGATGGATTCGCTCGACTTCCTCCTTGGATGCCAGGAAATGAACATCCTGGTCACGCTTTGCCATTACAACACCTCCTCGTAGCCCTCAGAGCGTTTTGCAGGCGGGATATGCTCGGACTTGGATTTCAGATCAGCCAGAACAGAGGGGCGTTCCGCTTCTCCTTTTTCAGCACGGCTTTCCACCGTATCTTCCATATTCAGCGCCGCATCCAGCTCCGCAAGCCGCTGACTTTTTGCCGCAAGTTCCGCTTCCTGGGGGAATGGTTTTCCAAGTTCTGCTTTTGCCGCTTCCTGCTGATTGTAGAGATTGGTCAGCTGTTCATTGGCTCTTTCCAGCCGCTCAGGAATGCCAGAAAGTGCGTTATCCAGTCGGGTGATATTTCCCCTGGCATCCGTGCCAAGGGCTACACGGTGGCTCATAGCCCCTTTCAGAACGATGTCAAACTCACTTCTGAAGCTGTCATAGGAAAGCTCCATCTGGAATCCCCGGTAACTGCCCAGCGGGACCGGATCAGCACTTTTTGTCTCATTACAGGCGGCAAGAATGATTTCACCGGCATCGGCTTTTTCCGCATAATGTCTGCCCATGATTTCCATACCACAGAATCCTTCGGAGATCTGCGGATGTGCCTCCACGGTCTTAATGTCCGCTTCAAAGCCATGGATATAGCCTGTCTGCTTTTCAATCTCAGCCGGGAAGTATTTCAGGAGCTTATCTTCCATGCGGTACTGCTGGCTCTGGTGGTCAGCTTTCAGCACTTTCAGCCTTGCTACATCAATATCCAAGTCCATCTTTTCCTTGATGAGCGGATTACCGGCACACAGCGCCTTGATCTCTGCATAGGAGAGTGCCTGCTCATCCACATCGTCACAGGAACGAACCGGAGATTTGGAGGTCATAATCTGGGAGATAAATTTCTGCTTATTCTCCAGGGTCTGGTACAAATATGCGTCGAAGGTTCCCTCGGTCACATACTGATAGACCTGAACCTCTTTATTCTGGTTACCCTGACGGATGATACGACCGTTTCTCTGGGTCATATCAGACGGACGCCAGCCCACATCCAGATGATGAACCGCCACCAGTTTGTCCTGTACGTTGGTTCCTGCACCCATTTTCTGCGTGCTGCCAAGCAGCACACGCACCTGTCCGGTACGAACCTTGGCAAAGAGTTCTTTCTTTTTTGCTTCGGTATCCGCATCGTGAATAAAGGAAACTTCCTCGGCGGGTACACCGTTTGCGATTAGCTTGGTTTTGATGTCGTCATAGACATTGAATGTGCCGTCATTTTTTGGTGTCGAAAGGTCGCAGAACAATAACTGTGTCAGCTTGTCTGCCTGACCTTCCTGCCAGATACGGAGGACATTTCCCACACAGGCATTCAGTTTGCTGTTCGGGTCATCCGGTAACAGCGGGTTCATCAGCCGCTGATCCAGCCCCAGCTTTCGACCATCGCTGGTAATTTTGAGCATATTGTCCACGGACGGATCAATAATACCGGCATGAACATCCGCAGCTCTTTCGGAAAGAGAAGCAACCATATCCTTCTGATACTCAGAGGGCTGCACCACAACTGTCTCAAACTTTGCTTCAGGAACAGGGAGATTCAACTGGTCAGAGGTCTTGATGTCTGCCACTTCCTTGAACATATTCATCAGTTCAGGAAGGTTGAAGAACTTGGCGAATCGGGTTCTGGCACGATAGCCGGTTCCTTCAGGAGCCAGCTCAATGGCCGTCGTTGTCTCGCCAAAGGTGGATGCCCAGGAATCGAAGTGGGTCAGGTTCTTCTTCTGGAGCGTACCGTACTGGAGATAGCGCATGACCGTGTAAAGCTCGGTCATGGAGTTGCTGACCGGAGTGCCGGTGGCGAAGATAACGCCACGACCGCCGGTGATCTCGTCCATATAACGGCATTTCATAAACATATCCGAAGATTTCTGGGCTTCGGAGGTGGAGAGACCTGCCACATTCCTCATTTTGGTGTAGAGGAACAAATTTTTGAACGCATGGCTCTCGTCCACAAACAGCCGGTCAACGCCCAGCTGTTCAAATGTGATGACATCATCCTTTCTGTCGGCGGCGAGAAGTTTATCCAGTCTGGCTTCCAGAGATTTTCTGGTTTTCTCCATCTGCTTGATGGTAAAATTCTCGCCACGCTGATATTTCAGTTCTGCGATTGCACCCTCAATCTCATCAATCTGTTCCTGCAACTGCCGTTCCTGCCGCTCGGCAGACAGCGGAATCTTCTCAAACTGGCTGTGACCGATGATAACGGCATCATAGTCGCCGGTTGCAATACGGGCGCAGAACTTCTTCCGGTTTGCGGTTTCAAAATCTTTCTTCGTGGCAACAAGGAGCTTGGCGCTCGGATAGAGGTGGAGGAACTCATTTGCCCACTGCAAGGTGAGGTGGTTCGGAACCACAAACATGGACTTCTGGCTCAGGCCAAGTCGTTTGCTCTCCATAGCCGATGCTGCCATTTCAAAGGTTTTGCCCGCACCAACTTCGTGTGCGAGCAGGGTATTTCCACCATAAAGCACATGAGCGATAGCGTTTCTCTGATGTTCACGGAGGGTAATGTCCGGGTTCATACCGCCGAAGCGGATATGACTGCCATCATACTCACGGGGTCTGGTGGAGTTAAAAAGCTCATTGTACTTCGTAACCAGTGCTTCCCGGCGGCGAGGGTCTTTCCACACCCAATCCTGGAATGCATCCTTGATTGCCTGCTGTTTCTGCTGGGCAAGGGTTGTCTCCTTTTTGTTCAGAACACGCTTCTGCTTGCCATCTGCATCTTCGATGGTGTCATAGATACGAATATCTTTCAGGTTCAGCGTTTCTTCCAGAATGCGATAAGCATTGGCACGGTCTGTACCGTAGGTCACATACGCCGCCACATCATTGTAGCTGGGAGAGTTTTTTCCGTTGATACGCCACTCTGCGGTCATTTCGGAGAATTTCACCTCAATCGAACGGCGCAGGTAGTATGGGGTCTCAAAGGTTTCCTCCATGAACTGCTGAATATAGCCGGGATCAATCCAAGTTGCACCCAGACGGACATCAATCTCAGACGCATCCAAGTCCTTCGGCTGTGCCTTTTGCAGAGCTTCCACATTGATACTGAAAGCGGAATCACGGTTCGCCGCCATCTGTGCGATACGCAGCTTGCTTCTCACATCACCAGAAAGGTACTCATCGGCAGTCTGCCAACCTTCTTCGGGGGCGGTAGGACCCATAGGATCTTTGAAGATAACCTCTCGCAGTTCGGTCTTAATGGCATCGTATTCTTCAGGAGTACCCAACAGCTGTGCCATGAAAGGAAGATCAACTTTACCACGCTCACCAATAGAGATTGCCAGAGCTTCCGATGGAGTATCCACGCTGGTCACTCTGCGTTCCGGCTTGATGGTTCTCTTGGTGAACATATCCGCCTTGCTCTTTAAGTTGCCGTCCTCATCCACATTTTCCAGAGAACACAGAAGGTAATAGGAGGAATCGTCAGAGAAAGCCTGTCCGTTTGCACGGTTGTTGATGAGACCGTTCTTTGCGGTAAAGGCATCGTAGGCTTCATTCAGCTCTGCCTGCTTCTGAGAAATCATCTCATCCGGGTAATCCTCCAGCTGATATTCGATCAGCTCATTGACGATACCACGGAGTTCCACCATGCCTTTCACACGGTCTTTTGCTTTCTCGTTCAGCTCCACATGGCGCATGATGGAGTTTTCACGGAAGTACACTTCGCCGTCCACCACAGCATAGGAGAAATTCTTTACATCTGGGGTTGCAGGAATTGTCTCGGCTTCTTTCCCCTTATCAGCTTCAGGAAGCTCCACGGCCTGATAGGTTCCCTGAATGCGAGAAACCGCTTCGTTCAGAAGGTCGGACAGTTCCGCACCCAGAATCGGACGGACGGTAATATCATCCTTGCCGTAAGGGGTGCTTTCCAGAACCGTATCGCCCAGAACCATTTCCGGGTGATCGACAAAGTAGCTGTTCATGGTGTGTCCTTCTTCGGTGCGGTTCAGATGCACCCAATCAGGAACAATGTCGATCGGATGGTCACGCTTTTGCAGGAAGATGATGTCGGACACAACTTCCGTGCCTGCGTTCTTCTTAAAGGCATCGTTTGGCAGACGAATAGCACCAAGCAGTTCTGCTCTCTGTGCCATATAGCGTCTTGCATCAGAGTTCTTGGAGTCCATGGTATAACGGCTTGTCACAAAAGCGACCACGCCGCCGGGACGAACCTGATCCAGAGCTTTGGCGAAGAAATAGTTGTGGATGGAGAATCCCAACTTATCATAAGGCTTATCGGATACCTTGTAGTTACCGAAAGGTACATTGCCCACAGCCAAATCGTAGAAGTCTCTGCGGTCTGTCGTTTCAAAACCGGCGACTTTGATTTCTGCGTTGGGATAGAGCTTCTGAGCGATTCTTCCGGTGATGGAATCCAGCTCCACACCATACAGACGGCTGCTCTGCATCTCAGGGGGCAGCATACCGAAGAAGTTACCGATACCCATGGCAGGTTCCAGAATGTTGCCGGTCTCAAAGCCCATCTGTCCGACTGCATCGTAGATGGAGCGAATGACCGTAGGACTGGTATAGTGGGCATTCAGGGTGGAAGCCCTTGCCGCAGCATATTCATCCTCGGACAGCAGATTTTTCAGCGTGGTGTACTCCTGCGCCCAATTTCCCTTATCAGGGTCAAAGGCATCTGCCAGACCGCCCCAGCCGACATAGTTCGACAAAATTTCCTGTTCTTCAGGAGTAGCGTTTCGGTTCTCGCTCTCCAGCTGGAACAGGGTCTTGATGGCTTCCATATTTCTTGCAAATTTTTGTTTCGGTCCACCTTCACCGATGTGGTCATCTGTGATGTGGAAGTTCACCGCAGGAACAGGAGGGACTTCTCTGGTTGCGAGGGACTGCTCAATCTGAGCGATGATGTCCATGACCTCAGGATTCTGCCAGCCGTCCACCTTTGTATAGTCCTGAATGATGGTATCTTTCTCATCCACACACTGAACAAAGTCCAGACTGCCCGGTAAAGGCTCTCTGGTATTCATCGCACCCAGAGCTTTTCGCTGTGTGTCAGGGAGTTCGTGATAGGCTCTCAGGGCATCTTCAAAGGAACTGTATTCCTTAATGTCCAGCGCACCACGCTTCTGGATGTCCTCTGCTACATAGAAGTGGTCAATGAAGTGTTCCGGCTGTACCGCTTCGGCAATGCCATAGACCTGTGCGTGTGCCTTTTCATCAGGATAGTCGCCATAGATACGGATGCACTTATGCTCCTGCTGATCGTAAACGGCTGCACCGTCATACTTGAACCCGTCATCCTCCATAGTTCCGTCTACATAGCCCTGGGCAGCTTTTTCGGCTTCCTCCAGAGCGTAGTAATCCAGTTTATCATCAAAGCCGTTTTCAAAGTGATGATAAGCGGCAACCAGATAACGACGTTCCGGCTGTGCTGTTTCGGCGCTGATTTCGCCCTGAATTTCCTCTGTAACGGAGCTTTCTTCGGTATAGGCATCACCCCTTACCGCATGGTTTCTTTCGTCCTGAGAAAGCATTTCCTCGAATCTGGAACGGTTCTCTGCACGGAAGATCGGATAAAGCAGAGAGGGGTCTCTCAGCTGCACTTCCCGGTCGGTGATCTGCTCCACAAGAAAAGCGGTGTCGTCCAGATAGACCGTATCGCCAACCTGATAATTCCACACCGGTGTTTCCTCAACCGGCTCTGCAATACTTTCTGCGGATTCTTCAGGCTGTACTGCTTCCATCGCCGCCACAGACTGACGGACTTCCTCAAGGTAGTCATTGGCAAGCCACTCATCGTCGAAGTATTCCGTAATGCCCTCATGGTCTACATAGTAGGTTCCGGTCTGTTCGTCCCAGATGGCATACTCGCCATCCTCGGTATCAACCACAGCGAAACGCTCATAGACATCTTCCAGAGGATTTGTTTTGGCATCTTCGATTGCCTGCCGCTCGGCTTCTTCCTCAGGGGTAAGAAAGCGACCTTTTTTCATCAGAGCGTCGATTCTCTGTGCCACCTGTGTCCAGGACATCTGCACCTTATCGCAGCCGCTTTTGGTGTAGCGAACGCCCTTGGCATCGTGATCCTGACCGCTGTGGGTTGCACCGGAACATGCATGGGAATGACCGCCGGTTCCATATTCATGCTTCAGAAACTCGGCTTTGTCCTTAACAGAATGATTTTCCTGCCAGTATTCATAGATACGACCCTTTCCACCGGCGAAGCCGCTGCCACGGATCAGGTCTGCATTGACCTCATCATCCGTAATAAACTGACGGACAAGGGGCATCTGCATCATATCGCTCTGATATTCCCTGAGAGGAGCATCCAGTTCATTCAACCGCTTTTCAATGCCATCCAGCTTGTGATAGTGGAAACGAAGCAGAGAACGATCGGCATCATGGGCAATCATAAACCCACGATACTCCTCTTTCATTGCCGCTACAAATTCAGGCTGCCTGAGCTGTTCTGCCAGCCATGCGGTTTCTTCCGGAAAACCATTGCTGCGGATTTCCGACAAAGTAGGGAAGAATCCCATTGCCTTTGCTTCATCAGAAAGGTCATGGTAGAGATACCAAATGGACTGAGCAGTTTTTTCACGCTCAAAACCGGGGGCTTCCACCAGTTCCACATTGGTAGCGTACTGCCCATTTTCCAACAGCTCTCCAATCCGCTTTGCGGCATCCTCCCAGGGAATGATCTGCGCTCTGGGACTGTCAATGGCAGAGGAACCTTTGGCAAGATGAATGCCGTCCCCGGCATACCATGCGGAAATATTACCGCTGTCCTCCTTCAGACCAAAACCGCCATGGTAGACCTGCTTCAAGGTCTGTGCGATTTCTTCCACCGGCTTCTGCTTCATATAGTCCAGCACTACGATTTTCCTTGCATCATCGGTATTACTGCCAAGCAGGAGAAAATGGTCAATTTCTTCCTGAGAAAAAGAAAAAGCAGAGGGCTTTCGGCTCTCTGCTTCGTCGATAAATCGGATTTGCTGTTCTTCTGTGAGGAAAAGGTTCAGGGTCAGCTGTTGATAAGCTCCGTCATCACGACTTCCTCCGCCTGTGCTTTCAGGCTGCTCATGTGTCTTGCCCAGCCCAGCTGATCCGTCTCTTTCTCCGGTGCCGGGTTGTTCTTCAGGTACTGGTTCATCAAAAGTTCCACTCTGGCTTTCGCCGTCTCCTCGATCTCCCACAGGTGCGGGAACAGGCTCTCCGTCAGAATCATGTCGTTCAGGAGCATCGGATTGTTCTGCTCCAGAAACGCTCTGCGCATCCTGCCATATTTGCCCAAAGGTCTCGTTTCCTCGTTCTCCAGCCTGATGTTCGGGATTCTGTAATCCCCGGCCTGTCTGTAAGTCATTTCGCTCATAATCTGCGCTCCTTTCAGCAGCTCTGTTCTGCTCGTATTCACCAATCGCTTTCTCGATCTCCTGAAACATCCGTGAACTGATTGCATTGACTGCCGTGCCGAGGGTGTTTACCGTCTGGCGGGTGTTAAAATCAAAGACATTCAGGAAGTCCTCATGCTCGAAGTAGTTGTCAGGGTTCTCAGCCAGTCGGCAGTACATCGCATAGGATACGCTGTTTGCGACTGCTCTCTTGAAAGCCACTTCGATGTTAAGTTCATCATACTCCTCAAGGAAGCTATTGGCAACGATGTCGAGGATCGGCTTCTTGTAGTCCTCCCAATACTCCGCAGAAAGAGACAGTGCAATGTCCTCCAGCTGCGCCTCCAACAGTCCATCTGCGGCAACGCCAAAGGAACGCTCCATAGCTTCCATCACATACGCACGGTTTTCCTCTGTAACTTCCCACGGTTTCAGTTCAGGGGATGAACGGCGGACACCGGTATCAGCCACATCGAACACATACCGCAGATAGGGCTTATCCCTGTTGGTCACAAACAAGGCGATGCCGGTGGAACCTCGTCTGACATATCTGCGGTACTTCTCGTCGTTCCACTCGTCATAAGGCTTGCAGAAGGTGGCATTGGGGCGCTGGGCATAAATCATCACCTGTTCCGGATAAGTGAACTCATAGTTTCGGGACATCGTTACCAGAAAGGAAGTCCAGTTATCCTTGTTCGATGTGATCTTTCCGATGGTCTCTCTTGCCAACCCGGAATAAAATCGCTCTTTTGCGTTCATCATTTCCCTCCAATCCTTAAAAATCAGGATAAAGATTCAGCCTATCAAACATTTCGTCATCCATACCGGACAACTTATTGAGAACAGAATCAGCCAGGGCACAAAGCTCGGCTTCCTCCTCGGAAAGCTGCTCCTTCATCTGTATGAGTGCTTCGCACAGCCCCGACTTTGTGCCGGGGCTGTATAGCATCATCAAGTTCCGTTCATCTTGTGTTAAATTCATCATTCCATATCCCTTTCCGGGTGGCTTCTGGGTGGTTTGTGGGGTGTATCGAAAACCGACATTTCTTTCAGCTGTTCCAATACGGAAGGTCGATCTTCCGCAGCGGGAGCCTTCCCGTTGTTAATGATGCCATCCAACATCCCATAGTCGTCCTCCATAGCCATCTCTGCATTTTTCAGATAGTTTTCGGGTTTCATAAAGTCCTGAAGCTCCACGAAACCAAAGGAATCAACGTAATAACAGGATACTTCACCGGCGACCTTGAGCGCTACGATGTCGCTGACCGACATACTGTGACCACGGAAGTCCTCCGGGTGGTCAATATTGAACCTGGTATAAAGAGCTTCCAGCTGCTCGGCAGCACCGGCGGACTGTTCAATCGGACCATTGTAAACCACCTCATAATGGTCAATGGTCGGCTGATTTTCCAGCTTCTGAATGTGCCAATACGGCATAAAACGAAACTCGTCGGTCTCGTCAATGCGCTTCAACTGAAGGACTGCGTAAGAGTCTGTGGAGCTTTCCAGAAAAGCCACCATTCTGTCATCGGAAGTGGTATTTCCATGAACATCATCCCATTTTTCAATTTTCATAGGCGACCTCCTTATCGTTCCGGTTCCTTATGCTTATGCAAGGGCGTGGCAGGCGAAGTCTTTTCTGCCGCCTGTGCCAGCTTTTCCATGACCGACTCACGCTTGGGCGGGTCGATCTTATCCAGCTGACTTCTCAGCACCTTGGCAACCTCTACGGCAGTTTCCTCACGGGACTCCGCAATGACCGTATCCAGAAACTCACGGTACGGAGCAGTATTGCCGGTGGCAAGGTCTGTCTTGATTTTCTGGATATGCGCCTGCGCATCATCGACCTGATCCATATATTCATAGGGGTCGAAGTTCTCGGCAAAACGGTCGAGTTTGAACGCAAGCTCTGCAACAGGGTCGTTCACCACAACCGCCTGCCTGCCAACCTCAAAAGCCTGTTCCATCACATCCTCATAGACCATGGCACGAAGATCTCTGCGTTCCAGGCCAAAGGATTCCAGAATTTCTTTTCTGGCTTCGATCATAGTTAAATCCGGGTTATCCAGCTGGCCGCCATCTATCTCGTTGTAGTTCTCATCCAACAGAGTGTAATCGTAGCCATCCTCACAGGTCTGCACCGCAAGGATTCTGTCCCGACCGACCTTCCATGCGGCTTCATCACCCATGATTTCAGGCTCTGCCATGTAGGTTGCGCCGTTGCGCTCCATAATTTCTGCGAACTGGCAGATGTGGAACACATTGTAACCAACCTGGGTGTGGTACTCGTCGATAAATTTGCAGGGTTTCACGACAGTTTCATCGGGATAGTGAATCTGGACACAGCCACCGTCCGGAATACGGAACAAGTCCTTATAGTGGCTGTCGATAAATCGGATGTCCTTGCCGTCCGGGTTATACTCATTTCTCATTTGCGTTTTCCTCCGTTATCAAATTCCATGTTAAACCTGGTCTTTCCGTCCTCGAATACCTCCATATAGACCGTGGCATCAAAGGTGTTTCCGGTCTTAGCTGATTTACAGCCTTTCAGCTTGATTTTCCCAGAGCCAAGCAGTTTCTGTGCCGTGGCACTGGTCATGCTCTTGCCGATACTCTCAAAATAACGGTTGTTTTTCCAGAGGGCGAACTTGCAGCTTCGATTGGAACAGAAAAATGCCTTTGCCTTTTCTTCTACCGAACTGCCGCAGACAGGGCATTTTCCCACGGCATTGCTTTCCTTTGACATCAGAACCTCAGAATCCCGAATGACCTCATAATTCCGAATCAGACCGGCAATCACATCTTTGATCTCGTCCATAAAATCCTCGCTGGCATATTCGCCCTTCTCGATGAGCAACAGCTTTTCCTCCCAATCCGCTGTCATAGACGGGGACTGAATCTGTTCGGGCATGACTGTTACCAGAGCCGTACCCTTATGGGTCGGAATCAGATGCTTAGTTTTCTTATCGCCTTTCCGCTCCAGGAAACCGATACGCACCAGTTTTTCGATGATACCGGCACGGGTTGCAGGGGTTCCCAGACCTTTGCGCTCCACCTCATTGGGCATTTCATCCGCCCCTGCAGTTTCCATGCTCTGCAGGAGCGTATCCTCGGTGTAGTGCTTCGGAGGGGAGGTTTTTCCTTCCTTAATTTCCGTGCTGATAACAGCCATCGCATCGCCAGCGGAAACGGAAGGGAGTGCCGGTTCCTTCTCGTCAGATTTTGTCGAATCACTTTTTCTGGCAAGTGCTTTCCATCCGTCATGCAGGATGGTTTTTCCCTTGGCAGAGAACGCTGTTCCACCGCAGTCCAGTTCAATGACTGTCTCTGCGTATCGGTGCGGATCTCCCACAGCCACGAAAAGGCGGGTAGAAATCAGCTGCATAATTGCAAGCTCGCCCTTGGGAAGCTCGTTCAGATTGCATTTCTGCAACTCTCTGGTAGGGATAATGGCATGGTGATCTGTGACCTTTTTGTTATCCACAACCTGCTCCGCATGGACAGGTACGTTATCCACACCTGGGGCGGGGAATGTGTGGAAAGCCATATTTACAAGGTCAGGAAGATTGTGTGCCATATCATCTGTCAGGTATCTGCTGTCTGTACGGGGATAAGTGACCAGCTTCTTTTCATAGAGGTTCTGGGTGTAATCCAAGGTCTGCTGTGCCGTATAGCCCAGCACACGGTTGGCGTCTCTCTGTAAACTGGTCAGATCATAAAGTGCAGGTGGCTTTTCACTTTTCTCCTTGCGTTCTGCCTTTGTGACCACAGCGGTAGAGCGACCTCCGCTGACAGCTTCGGCATCAGACTTCTTTTTGAAGCGTTCGCTTGCTGCCGTAAACCCATCCAGTCCAATCTGAACCGTATAGAAGGGTTCCGGTTTGAAAGCGGCAATGGCAGCTTCACGCATGACTGCCATTGCAAGGGTGGGCGTCATGACTCGACCAACATTCAGGGTCTGCCCATAAAGGGTAGAAAAAAGTCGAGTAGCGTTAATGCCAACAATCCAGTCAGCTCGCTCTCGACACAGTGCAGCTTCATACAAAGCATCATATTCAGTTCCAGACCTGAGATTTTCAAAGCCCTCCTTAATTGCCACATCTTCCATGGACGAAATCCAAAGTCGCTCAAACGGCTTTCTGCACCCGGCTTTATGGTACACCAATCGGAAGATCAGTTCGCCCTCACGACCGGCATCCGTTGCACACACAAGGCTTGCAACATCTTCTCTGTCCATGAGCTTTTTCAGGATACCGAACTGCTTCTTTGTACCGGAGGACACTTCATACTGCCAGTCCACGGGGAAGATCGGCAAGTCATTGTATGTCCATTTACTGTACTTGGCATCGTAGGCTTCGGGTTCAGCCAGTTCCACCAGATGACCGATACACCAACTGACAATATAGCCGTTACCTTCGATATAGCCATCTTCACGCTTGGTAGCACCTAAGACCTTGGCAATACTCTGGGCGACTGAGGGTTTCTCAGCCAATACTAATTTCATACGCATCTGCTCCTTTCAAAAAAATAAGCAGCCACACACCGTAGTGCATGACTGCTATGTAAGAAATATAGATTACTTGTCATCAAGTTTGGCTCGTGCTTTGCGTTTCAGCTTGAACCAAACACCATTAGAATAATTGTCATTGTGAACTAAAACTTCGTATGCTTCAGTCGTTCCTGCCGAGTAAACCACTCCAAACACACCGACCGCCAAAGCAAGGAAAACAAAAACATGATAGTTTGTCCACGGGAAAATTCCTCGTACTGTAACAGCAAGTATCAACAGACCTACAACAAAAAGAATTGTGCAAACAATGGATACTACCATATACTTTTTCTTCAACGAATGGTATTGGGCTGTCAGCCCTTTCAGAAAATCATAGTCAAAAAGCAATGGCTCTCTTTTCAGGATTTTGTACTCGTCCTTTGAGGTAAACATTGATATTACGATAGCAATGATGCCTGCAAGGATGAAAAGGGAAATTCCCAATAGCAAACCCATTCCAGGGGTTTTGTAAAATGCGATATATGGGATTCCGGCTAAAGCAAAGTAAGCGCATCCCGCACCAAAATACTTGCAGGTCTTTTTCTCATTAGCGATATAGCCGACAGCCATTTCACGACTTATATAGTAACCTTTTTCATCGGTGCTTTTCTCTGTCTTTTCATCTTTCAGCAGAAAGTCAACAGACACTTCAAAGACATTGGAGAGCATCAGAAGTTTTTCTGTTTCCGGATACCCCTGATTGTTTTCCCATTTACTGATTGCCTGACGGGTCGTTCCCAACTGCTCCGCAAGAGCTTCTTGCGATAAGCCTTTCTCTTTTCGTAATTTGTAGATTTTTTCTCCTAAATTCATTAGGCATACCTCCTTTAATTTGGTATCCCTATGCTACCAAATCGCCATGTCACAATCTATATTCTCCGAAATGCACATTGTCAACTTTGAGTTGCAACAGTGTTTGAAACCTGTTTGTAGGAATTATATCATAATTATCTCCGTTTGTTGTAACCGATTTGTGACAGGAAGAAAAAGCAGCCACACACCGTAGTGCATGACTGCTATGTATTGAACCTTTATTCTTTTGGTAAATAACTCTTGTCGATTGAAAGATTAACGCAAGTTGCCGCCGCAATATATATCGCCAAAATAATAACCTCTAAAACTAAAACATTATACGGACGAGGGTAGAATCTTGTTGCAACACTTACAATAAATCTAATCGGGAAATAAAGCCCCAACCATGCAGAAATTTTATAGAACTTTTTGCGGAAGTTCTTTGTTTTCTCCGTGGCACTGGATGCTTTCTTTTGATACGCATATTCAAAGCCACCGATTGCTGCGACAAAAGGCAAGAAACTCAAAAATCCAAAAAACACATTTTGAAGAATCACAGTCGTCATAAACTGTATCAGCAACACCATCACTTCAAGTGTCACTAAATAAACCATGATTTGTCCAAGGTTATCATTCTGTACCTCTTTCACTTTAGGCAAATCATTGTCACTCTGATAATCATCGTTCAACAAGTAGTCGGTTGTAACACCAAACAACTTGCTAAGTTGAAGAATATTATTGGCATCGGGCATTGCAGTTCCCGACTCCCAACGAGAGATAGCCTGTCTTGAAACATCCAACTTTTCAGCCAGATCTTCCTGAGACATTCCATTGGTCTTTCTCAGCCCGATAATCTTATCTGAAAGTTTCATATGAAATCCTCCTTTGCTTTGGTGATTTCATTGTATCTAAAATCACGATATTCCACCACCACATTGGCTTTACATATCCGCAACAAGAGTTTACATTGCTGATTTTCTTTGTTTTGGATTACCGCTTGATGATATTAACACGATTATATCATATATCTTATCCTTTGTTGTAACAGATTTATGACTTTGCTATGTAAAGGCAATCCGAAGATTGCCCCAGGCATCATGCCTGTTCGCTATTATACAGGTTCATTATCCTCATCATCTACGATGAAGTCAGCGTCATCGTCATCTTCCTCGACATAGCCGTAGTCCTCGTCATCGTCAACGTAGTCAGCATCAGGATCAGGCTTTGCAGCTTCCTTTTCCTTCTGCTTATCCTTGAACTTCATAAAGACGAAACCACCACCGCCGATCAGGGCTACTGCCAAAACACCAACGAGAGGAAGCATATTGGGCTTGTCCTTTTCATCGGGTTCAGGTTCTGTAACCTCAGGCTCCGGTTCGGTCACTTCGGGTTCAGGCTTCGTCACAGGCTCCTCGGTCTGGTCAATATACTGTGCTGCTTCTTCCTCGTCCATGAGCTTGAGCAGGTCAGCTTCATCTACCTGATTCAGAAAATGCACAGTCTCATCTCCATCGTCATCACGGTCGATGATGATATAAAAGTAGTTGCCGTTCTTTGTGACTGCCGTAATGAACTGCTTTCCGGTTTTGTCAGGCGAGCCGACATCATCAACCAAGGTCAGGTTACCATCAGGAGTAAGGGCGGATTCACTGGCGTCTGCGCCTGTGTCCATGTTCTGCATGAACATATTCATGAACATCATAAGCAGCGCCATATCCATTTCGCTGTTCTGCTCGGCTTCCTCAATCAGCTCCAAATAGTCGCTGTGAACATAGCCGTTCTTTTCGGGAACCGTGATTTGATACCAGTCGCCATCAACACCGATCACTTTCACTTCTTCGCCGGGGCGAAGCTGGTCGATGATCTCATAATTCATGCCTGCACCGGTACGCACATTCAGCCGGGAACCGTTCGTGACCACTTTGCCGGTTCCCATGCCATCGTCCTCGGTTTTCTCGGTATCATATTTCCAGTCCTCGCCATTGAAGGAGAACACCACCGTACCATCTTCATCCACAGATACGCTGTACGGTACTTCTTCTGTTTCCTGCTCCGTGGTTTCCGCAGGGGCAGTTTCCACAGCTTCGGTACTGGAAGCCGCTGTCTCATCCGTATAGGCGAAAGCGGTTGTCGAAAACACGCTCATACACATCACAGCCGCAAGAAAAGCGGCATACAGTCTTTTAATCTTCATTCTGCATCTCCTCCTCGTTCATAGCGTTGATTGTCTCAGGCTTCGGAGCCATATCCGCAGCAAACATACGGAGAAGCTCAGAAAGCTGGTCAGGGGTCAGGTTCGCAGCATGAACCATTTCATGGATTTCGGAGTTTTCCTCCTCACGGTATCTGCGTTCCAGGTCTTTTACTCTGGCATCCCATTCAGCCCGTTTCCTACGGGCTTTCTCAAGGTCTGCACCGATTCTATCTAATTTGGCACCCAATAGAATGTCCTCCTTAATTTCGGATTCTGCCGAAGCAGTAAAAATGCTGTTGCCAGTAACTTGTTTCAATCGAAGCATAAGAGATCGGATTTCCACAGTGAATCATCATCCCATTACCCACATAAATACCAACATGCGATGCACCGGAGGTATCATAAGTGCCTTGGAAGAAGATAAGGTCTCCCGGCTTTGCAGAGCTTCGGGGAATAATGTCACATACACCCATCAGACCGTTTGCGGTCAATCTGCCAACGCTCCATCCGTTGCCGCAGTTATTGATGACCCACGAAACAAAACCGGAGCAGTCAAAGGAAGTGGAGGGACTGCTTCCACCCCAGACATATGGGTATCCCAGATACTTCTCAGCTTCCCGGATCATGTTTGCAAATCGGGTATCCGTCAGAGCTTCGCCCGGAATGTCATAGTCGGTGTACTCACCGGTCACGGCATAGATGTCATCCCCGAAAATGTCAGGTCTGTTGCCGTTGGTCTGGAGGAGAATACGGTATCGCTCCATTTCATCCTCTGTCAGACCGGAGCTTCCGATTACACGGTTCAAGCCCTTGTTTACCAGCTTCACATTCAGGATATAATACTCATACTCAACCTCAACTTCGTACTCGTATTCCTCCGTCGTAGTCTCGCCGGTTTCCGGGTCTGTGGATGTCGAGGTGCCGGTACGGGTCTCTGTACGGGTTCGAATTTCCACTTCTTCTGTCAAAATCAGCTCATACTGCTGATCGAACAGCCACCGCAGAGTGCTTTGCACTTCCTCACGGGTGTAATCCTCAAACTTCACCGTCAGATACGCCGCCAGCTCATAGGGATTGTGGTTGATCTCATCAAGGTCATAACGGTATTCATCGTAACCGCTGTGAGTGCGCTCGATGTTGTTGATCTGATTTCTCAGGGCAGCTTCCAGTGCCTTATAATCATTGTCCGCCCCGATGATGTCCTCGTCCTTGGCAGTAAAAGAAGTTCCAAGAATCACCTGCGTTCCACCCTGAAACATGGCAGCACAGGAGGAAAACATACTGGAGATAACCATAAAAAGCAGTCCCGCCGCCAGAACAAGCAGAATGACTTTGGAGTGCGTCGTACAAAACTCCGTCACCTTTTCCGTAACTGTCTTGGCTCCCTGGGCTGCTTTTTTCGTACCCTTGGCAGCTGTTGTTTTCGTAGTGCTGTTACCGGCTTTAGCAGCTGCGTATTCTTTCTTGATTGCCTGTTTCTGCCGCCAGCGGGAAAACGGGTTGGAACCGGCATCGGGATTGTCCTTCTTGAACTTCTCATAAAGGGCATCCACATTGGCTGTATCTGACTTCTGCACCAACTTATCAGCCTTATCATGGGCTTTCAGTTTGTGGCTGTAGATGGCGTGATCGACGGTGTAGGCAGTGGATTCTACTGCCTTTGTCGTTTCCTGTGCGGACCGAACACCGACATTATCATCTTCATACTCCGATACCGCCCGATGCACCTTGGATGTGAGGGTCACAGCCGTGCCACGGGTGGCAAGCTGTTTTGCCGAAGATGGGCGATCCACAGCCACGCTGTTGTCCGCCTTGCCGAAACGGAGCTTTGCCTTCCGGGAACCGGCGGCATCCGTTTCCTGACGTAGTTTGGTTGCCTTCTTTTTGGAAGCCAGCTTATCTACCGCTTTTTCTGCTTTATCAGCCGCCTTATCTGCACGGTCAGCAGCCTTCTTCACTTTAGAATCCGCAAGGTCATCTTCGGTGAAACGGAGTCGTGTCGGTTTCTTCGCCATGCCTTACGCCTCCTTTGTTGCCACCACCTCATTCAGCTTCGTGGTCATAATGCGGTAGAGTTCCGTATCGGTCGGGAACCGGTCAATAAACGGCAGGATCACATTGCCATAGAACAGAAGTCCTTCGCCCTCGCCGGAATTGGTCACATAGGACAGCTGGTGGGGAGAGATATTCAGACGCTTTGCCAGAATCCCTCTGTCCTCGCTTGCCTGATTCAGCATATAGATGAAGTCAGAGTTTTCGAGGATATTGGCAATCTCCGGGGAACGAAGCAGGTCTTTGACATTCTGGGTAATACCGGTCGGCAAGCCGCCCCATTTACGGAATCGCTTCCAGATTTCTACGGAATAGGTTGCTGTCTGCTCCTCCTTCAGAAGCAGATGGAACTCGTCAATGTAGTATCTGGTGGATTTACCGGCACTTCGGTTGGCTGTCACACGCCCCCAAACCTGATCCTGAACAATCAGCATACCGATTTTCTT
>UMAP01002257.1_pt1 | contig 20474 bp, 19 predicted proteins | sample 1963731 | NCBI WGS metagenome assembly UMAP01 (sample SAMEA4835918, study PRJEB28245) | human gut metagenome | biome: gut microbiome; material: fecal sample | place: Denmark | collected 2008 | reverse complement strand
GAAAAAATTAAAACAACATGAAAAATTGCACAAATCAAGCGGCGATGAAAGCCCCAAAATTGCCATTTATTTTGTATAGAAATGAGTGATGAATACAAAATCTGATTTATTTTCTGACCCAGGAATGGAAAAATGAGGCGAGAGTCCATGTTTCGGACATGATTGGCGAGAATTGTTCTAATTAATGCAATAGACCAGTACAGATCAGGAACAGGATTCTGAAGAATACGGTCGAAATTTTACCCAGGAGAAAGAATTTAACGGAATTGCATATAATTCCCGAAATAATTTAACACACAATTCACAAACCCTTAGCGCAGCTACGATATCTGAACATCCGGAAAACTTCTATACTAAGAACCATGCGAGCGAGGAGAGAAGAGAAAGGAGATAAGTGATGTCAGAAATTGCACTTAGAAATGTATGTAAGCAATTTGATTCGGAACATTACGGTATAAAGGATTTTAATCTTGATATACATGACAAGGAATTTGTAATCTTCGTAGGTCCGTCCGGATGCGGAAAATCCACAACTTTGCGGATTATTGCAGGCCTGGAGGAAATCACAGACGGTGAACTGTGGATTGACGGAGAACTTTCCAATTATCTGGAACCAAAGGAAAGAGGAATGTCCATGGTGTTCCAGAACTATGCCTTATATCCAAACATGACTGTTTATGGAAATATGGCATACGCCCTGAAGATCCGCAAAATGCCAAAAGATGAGATTGATAAAAAAGTCCATGAGGTGGCAAAGATCCTGGAGATCGAGCAGCTTCTTGACCGGAAACCGGCAGCTCTTTCCGGTGGTCAGAAACAGAGAGTTGCCATCGGAAGTGCCATTATCCGGAAGCCGAAAGCTTTCCTGATGGATGAACCTCTTTCCAACCTGGATGCGAAACTCCGTGCACAGATGCGTGTGGAGCTAGTGAAATTACATAAACAGCTGGATACCACCATTATTTACGTAACACACGACCAGACAGAGGCCATGACTCTTGGGACTAAGATCGTGGTCATGAAAGATGGTCTGATCCAGCAGGTGGGTGCACCACAGAGTATTTATGACAATCCGGTAAATCTTTTTGTAGCAGGTTTCCTTGGTTCCCCATCCATGAACTTTTTCCAGTGTACCGTAAAAGCAGAAGAAAACAACCGCACAGCCCTTCTTCTGGATGACGCAAAAACTGTGAAAAAAGTTTATCTGGATGGCACCAGAGGAAAACAGATCGCAGACAGATATAACGGCAGACACGTGATCCTGGGAATCCGTCCGGAAGATATCTACGAACTTGAAGAGGCGAAAAAACTCGGAATTGAAAATGACAGCGTAGATGTGGACGAACCTGTAGTAAACCGGGAAATGCTTGGAGCGGAAGTGATCCTCTATTTTGATGAGCAGGGCAAAACCCTGGCAGTCCGCCTGAATCCGGAGAACCAGACCAAGGTCGGCGAAAAAGTTTCCTTATATTTTGACATGGATAAAGCCCATGTGTTTGATCCGGAAACCGAAGAGAATCTTTTTTACAGGGAGGAAAAATAATCATGGGAAACAACAGCAAAAGTAAGATCACACCGTACTTATACCTGGTACCCTGTATGCTGATCTTCGGAATTTTCCTGTTTTATCCGTTTGTAAAAACAATCTATTTAAGTCTTTACAAAACAAACAAAATGGGACAGGCAAAACTGTACGTTGGCCTGGACAACTATAAGGAACTGCTTCAGTCCGCATCCTTTATCAACAGTCTGAAAGTGACACTGATCTTTGTTCTGATCGTGGTGATCGGCGGCATGCTTCTTGGCCTGATCGCTGCAGTACTCTGTAACAAAGCATTTCCGGGAATCCGGGTGTTCAGTACTTCCTATGCGCTTCCAATGGCCATCGCATCCAGCTCTGCGGCAATGATCTTCCAGATCATGCTTCATCCGGCAGTTGGTATTGTAAACAAGCTTCTGGGACTTGATATCAACTGGCTGAACGATCCGAAGACCGCACTGATCTGTGTGGCAATTCTTACAGCCTGGCTGAACAGCGGAATCAATTTCCTGTATTTTTCCGCAGGTCTTGGAAACATTGACGAGACCATTTATGAGAGAGCTTCTGTAGATGGAGCCAGCAGTGTGCAGCAGTTTTTCAGCCTGACACTTCCAGGGCTTTCTCCGATCATGTTTTATACACTGGTAGTAAATATTATTCAGGCCTTCCAGTCTTTTGGACAGATCAAGATCCTCACAGAAGGCGGACCTAATGAATCCACCAATGTTATTGTCTATTCCATTTACAGGGACGCATTTTTCAACTACCGGTTCGGAAGTGCGGCAGCCCAGTCTGTAATCCTGTTTATAATCATTATGATCATCACACTGATCATGTTCCGTATTGAAAAGAAGGGAGTAAATTACTGATGAGTCAGATGGAAAATGTGGCAGTTCCCGCTGTGGGAAATCTGTCAAAAGAAGAACTTCTGAAGCTGAAAGAAGCCATGAATGCAAAAGCACTCACAAAGAGAAGAGCAAGAACCGCCCTTCGTGTGGCTGCCAATGTGGTGTTCGCGATTCTGATCCTGCTTCCTTTGCTTTATGCGATCAGTATTGCGCTGATGCCTTCCAATGAACTGTTTACTACAGAGTTAAATCTCTTTCCCAAAAATCCGACCTTTTCCAACTTTATCAATGCATTCCGTACCGTTCCGCTTCTCCGTTTCATTTTGAATTCCTTTATCATGGCGGGATGCATTACCATCGGACAGATCATTACCTGTTCTCTTGCTGCTTTTGCGTTTTCTTTCCTGGAATTCAAAGGAAAAGGTATTCTCTTCATGGTTGTGATGGCGACCATGATGGTTCCAGGAGAGGCAACGATCATTTCCAACTATCTGACCGTATCAAGCTGGGGAATGCTGGATACTTACCAGGTGCTGATCGTGCCTTATCTTACATCTGCAATGGGAATTTTCCTGTTCCGTCAGTTTTACATGACTTTCCCGATCTCACTGTATGAATCGGCAAAACTTGACGGCTGCAGCAATCTGAAGTTTATCGTAAAGATTCTGCTTCCGCTGACAAAATCCGCCATCGGAGCCATGGCAGTGTACACCTTCATCAATGCATGGAACATGTACATGTGGCCACTTCTTGTGACAGGTTCCAACAATATGCGAACCGTTCAGATCGGCATCAGCATGCTGGACAGCGTAGATTCCCAGTCCATCACCCTGATGATCGCAGGTGTTGTCATGATCATCATCCCGTCCATTTCCATCTTTATCATTGGACAGAAACAGCTGATCCGTGGAATGTTCTCCGGAGCAGTCAAAGGCTGATACCGGAGAGAACAATAAACCCGGAGCACTTTTTCCACAGGGGAAAAGATATTGCAGTGCTGCAAGGCCTGCAGTTCATCTTATATAGAAAGAAGAAAGAAAAAGAGAAAATTTTTCAAGAGGAGAAAAAAGTTATGAAGAAAAAAATCATCGCAGCATTTCTTACCGCAGCAATGACGATCGGGTCACTTTCCGGAGTGACTGTATTCGCCGCAGATGCCGGCACAGATGAAAACGTGGAGATGGCAGATGCTTCCGATGTAGACGGAACAACCATTACTTTCTGGCATTCCATGGGTGGTGTCAATGGCGAGGCGATTGATACACTGGTAAAAAAATTCAACGATGAGAACAAATATGGAATTACGGTAGATGCTCAGTATCAGGGCGAGTATGATGATTCCCTGAACAAACTGAAAAGTGCACAGATCGGAAACATGGGTGCGGATCTTGTACAGGTATATGAGATCGGAACAAGATTTATGATCGATTCCGGATGGATCGTTCCCATGCAGCAGATGGTAGACGCAGACAATTATGATGTATCTGAGATTGAGCCGAACCTGGCTGCTTACTACACTATCGACAATGAGCTTTATTCCATGCCGTTCAACTCATCCACACCGATCATGTATTACAATAAGGATATGTTTGACAAAGCAGGTATCACAGAAGTTCCGGACAGCCTGGAAGGAATCGGCGAGATCGGACAGGATCTTCTGGACAAAGGCGGCGCAGGTGAAGTAATGTCTCTTGGAATCTACGGATGGTTCTTCGAGCAGTTCATCGGAAAACAGGGCCTTGAATATGCAAACAACGGAAACGGAAGAAAAGACGCAGCTACTGCTGTAGCATTCGATGAGAACGGTGCTGCAAAGAACATCCTTACCGCATGGAAAGACCTTAACGACAAAGGTTTCGCACCGATCGTTGGAAAAGGCGGCGATGCAGGACTTGCAGATTTCTCCGCAGGAAAAGCAGCTATCACACTTGGTTCCACAGCTTCCCTGAAACAGATCCTTCAGGATGTAAACGGAAAATTTGAGGTTGGTACCGCATATTTCCCGAAGATCAAATCCAGCGACGAGGGTGGTGTTTCCATCGGTGGTGCATCTCTCTGGGCATTGAACAACAACGATCCGAAAAAACTTCGTGCAACATGGGAATTTGTAAAATTCCTTATTTCTCCGGAATCTCAGGCTTACTGGAACGCACAGACCGGATACTTCCCTGTAACTGTAAAAGCTCAGGACGAACAGGTATTCAAGGACAATGTTGAGAAATATCCACAGTTCCAGACAGCGATTGACCAGCTTCATGATTCTTCCGCAGACTATGTAGGTGCTCTGTTAAGCGTATTCCCGGAGGCGAGAGCTACTGTGGAATCCGAGATCGAGAGCATGCTCAACGGAAAAGAAGATGTGGATACAGCTGTGAAGAACATGGCAGATTCCATCAACAAATCCATCGAAGAGTATAATCTGGTGAATGAATAATTGCAAAAAGCGCGGAAATTGAAAAAGAAAAATAAATATTAACAGTCAAAAATCCCTGGAAAAATTCCGGGGATTTTTGCCATATTTACAGAGAAAAACGGTGCGAACGGAAAATATCAGAATAAAAATCAGAGGAATCTCTGGACGTAAGAGTATATATTGGCTATAATGGTATGGTTAATAACAACTCCTAAGGAAGGGAGAAAAAATCTGTGAACAGAAGTAAAAGAGAAGATTATAAAAGATTTGTGGTGTTTTGTCTGGCGAGTCTGATCATTATTGCGCAGACAGCAATCTTTGCTTATGTGTGGTATGATTTTTACAGCAGCCTGATCCTGAAACCATTCTGGAGAAAAGGTAACTGGGTGCTGATCCTGATCTATGCACTGATCTATCTGATGTTTGCCAAGCTTTACGGAGGATTGAAGGTAGGCTATCTGAAAAGGATCGACGTGTTTTATTCGCTGACTTTGGCAAGTATCTGTACCAATGTTGTAACGTATTTTCAGATCACTCTGATCAACCGCTGGTTCCTTGCAGCCGGTCCTATCATAGAAATGACGCTGGTCCAGATTGTAGTAACCATCCTCTGGATCTGGGGAAGCCGCTTTATTTATTCCAGACTGTACGGAGCCAGAAGACTTCTGGTTATCTACGGTGACCGTGATCCCGGAGATGTCATCCACAAGATGAACACCCGAAAGGATAAATACGATATCAGCGGCAAGGTACACATCCGCGAAGGAGAAGAGAAGATCCACGCCATGATGGAAGATTATGAAGGCGTGATCATCTGGGATCTTCCGTCCCAGATCCGAAACAAGTATCTGAAATACTGTTTCTCTCATTCCATCCGCTGTTACATGAGCCCGAAGATTTCTGATATCATTCTGTTGGGAACGGACCGGATCCACCTGTTTGATACCCCGCTTCTGATGTGCAGAAACCAGGGACTTTCCATGGAGCAGCGCGCAGCGAAGAGACTTCTGGATATTGTTGTTTCCGGCCTTGGAATTATTGTATCTTCCCCGATCATGCTGATCATTGCCATTGCGGTGAAAGCCTATGATGGCGGCCCGGTATTTTATCTTCAGGATCGTCTCACTTATAGGGGAAAAGAGTTCCGTATCCGGAAATTCCGAAGCATGTGTGTGGATTCCGAGAAGAACGGAGCACGTCTTGCATCCAAACATGACTCCCGTATCACACCGGTGGGACATGTTCTCCGTAACCTGCATCTGGATGAACTTCCGCAGCTGTTTAATGTATTTGCGGGAGATATGTCTCTGGTAGGCCCACGCCCGGAACGAGATATGATCATGCAGGAATACGAGCAGGAGATCCCGGAATTCCATTACCGTCTTAAGGTAAAAGCAGGACTGACCGGTTATGCACAGGTCTATGGCAAATATAACACCACACCGTACGACAAGCTGAAACTGGACCTGTTCTATATTGAGAATTATTCATTCCTTCTGGACATCAAGCTTCTGTTTATGACTGTGAAGATCTTTTTCCAGAAAGAAGTATCCGAAGGTGTGGATGACGATCAGAAGAATGCCCTGAAAGATTCACAGGATAAATAGGAAATAATACGAAATCAAAAAGTGCGTGTCAGGCTGGTTCTGGCGCGCATTTTGTAAATAAAGAAAAGGGAGGTCGTTTTTATGGAAAAACCACTGGTTTCTGTGATCATGCCGGTTTATAACGGTGAGAAATATATTGGAAAAGCAATCGAGTCCGTGCTGGCACAGAACGTTCCAACAGAACTTCTTGTCATTGATGACTGCTCCACAGACAAAACAGAACTTACCGTAATGAAATATATGGACAGCGGAAATATCCGTTATATCCGAAATAAAGAAAATATGGGAGCCGCCCGTTCCAGAAACCGGGGAGTAAAAGCTTCAAAAGGAAAATACATTGCCTTTCTGGATGCGGATGACTGGTGGGAAAAGGGCAAGCTGGAAGCACAGGTAAAGACGATGGAGCTTACCGGATGTGATATCTGTTCTACCGGGAGAGAGCTGATGCAGCCGAATGGACACACCACAGGGAAATACATCCCGGTAAAAGAACGTATTACCTATCATGATCTTCTGAAACATAACAGCATTAACTGCTCGTCTGTGCTTCTTAAGAGAGAAGATGCCCTTGCGTTTCCGATGACTCACGATGACAGTCACGAAGACTATATTACCTGGCTGAAGATCCTTCGGAGAGGCGGTTTTGCAGTGGGGATCAATAAACCGTATCTGAAGTACCGGCTCAGCGAAGGGGGAAAATCCAGAAACAAACTGAAATCTGCCGCAATGACTTATCAGGTGTATCGTTATGTTGGATATGGACGTCTGAAAAGCCTGCTCTTTTTTATTTCCTATGCAGTTCACGGAGTATGGAAATACCGTTAAAAACAGGGATTACAGGGAAAAAAATATCGTCCTGTATAGTTTTGGAAATGGAGAATAATTGTGGCAAATATTAATTTTTTATTTCCAAATTCATAAAGGTATGTTATTATTTATTCATACTTTCATCAAAATTAAGTAAGAATCTCTGACCTGATGAAGGAACAGAGGGAATTATCAGTAAGAATATTACAAGGTGGAAACAAATGAAACAGAGAATGGAAAGTCAGGGGGTACCATATTCCTACCTGGTTGATAACATTAAAGTATTATTGATTTTTCTTGTTGTATTTAACCATCTGATCGCTTTTCAGCTGGTTAAAGTGGACGTTGTAGTGCGTTATGTATGGTATGCCATTACTATTTTTCATATGCCTGCATTTGTATTTATGTCCGGATATCTGTCCAAGAAGCCGCAGGATGTGCTGAGGAATGTGAAGAATCTTCTGATTCCTTATATTCTTGGATACAGCCTGACCTGGTATGCATATATCTGGCTCGGCAAGAGTATGGATTATGAGCTGCTTCGCCCGTCTGGCACGGTTATGTGGTATGTGCTGGCATTATTTGCATACAGACTGACTATTGAAGCACTGGGTAAGGTGCGTTTTATTGTGCCGATAAGTATTATTTTTGCGTTATGGGCAGGAACAAGACCGGAATTTACAACATATCTTTCTACTTCAAGGATTGTTGTATTTTTTCCTTTTTTTGTGGCAGGCTATCTGTGGAAGAGTGATTATACCAAGATTGTCCGTAAGTTCAAGGGAAAATGGGTTCTGGTGCCGATTTCGGGACTGCTTCTGTACGGAATCCCGAATTTTATGATCGCCAATGAAATGCCGGTTGATATCCTCAGAGGTAATCACTCTTATCAGGTATCGGGAATGGATGATGTCACTGGAATGCTGATCCGTCTTCTGATGTATCTGGTATCTTTTGTGCTGGTCCTTACTTTTCTGGCACTGATGCCGGACAGGAAGCTGCCGATCACCTTCGTGGGAAGAAATACCATGGGTATTTACTTCTTCCATTATCCGATCATGATCGTGTTAAATGGTCTGCTTCTTCTCAGCATCCCGCAGACATTGAATGTATGGGCACTGTTCGGAATTTCCTGGCTGTTTGTGCTGATTCTCGGAAGTGCGCCGGTTTCCTTCATTTACAATGGCATCCTGAAGCTTCTGACTTTTATCCTGTTTAAGAAAGAAAAACAGGTCCAGGATGAAGGACTGGAGGAAGAATACGACGAAGAAGACGACTATGAGATCATGCGTAAGAGAAAGAAAGCGATCGAAGAGCTGGCTGCAACACTGGAGGAAGAGACAGAGGATGCCGGAGATCCTCAGGAGTTTCAGGAGCTTCAGGATGCACTGGAAGAAGAGAATGACAGTGCGGAAGAGTTTTTTGATGAAGAAGATTTTTATTTGGAAGAGGACATGCTGACGGGAAAGGAAGATCAGAAAGAGAAGGACGTATAATGAAAAGAGTCATTACTTATGGTACTTTTGATCTGTTCCATCAGGGACATTATAATATTCTGAAGAGGGCAAGAGAGCTGGGAGATTATCTGATCGTGGGAGTCACCAGCGAGAGTTATGATATTGAACGCGGTAAGCTGAATGTTCAGGACAGCCTCCTGAAAAGGATTGAGAATGTCCGGAAAACAGGTTTTGCAGATGAGATCATTGTAGAGGAATATCAGGGACAGAAACTCAGCGATATCACCAAGTATAATATTGACCTTCTGGTTGTCGGATCGGACTGGCGCGGGAAGTTTGATTATCTTAAGAACTACTGCCAGGTGGTTTATCTGGAACGGACCAAGAATATTTCCAGCACCAAACTGAGAAGTGAGGGAACCATTTACCGTGTAGGCATTATAACTGATGATGCGGAAGATAATGGAATGGTTCTGGAATCCAAATTTGTAAGCGGGCTTCATGTGGAGAGTGTTTACTCAGAGGATATTTTTGTTGCCCGGGAGTTCTGTGACAGATATGAACTGGACTCTTATGGTACAGATTACGGGGAATTCCTGAACGGTCTGGATATCATCTATATTAAATCCGGTCTGAAAAACAGGGCGGCTTATATAAGGCATGCACTGGAGCAGAATAAATATGTGATCAGTGACACGCCGATGACGCTGGCTCCGGGGGAAATGGAAGAACTGTTCGCACTTGCGAAAGAACACAGGGTAGTTCTTGTGGAAAGGCTTACCCTTGTTTATCTGCGCGCTTTTACACAGCTTGTATGGCTTACACATGGTGCGCTGGTAGGAGATGTGATCGCTGTAAAGTGTGCGGTTTCCCAGGATGATTTTGAAGGCGGCAAGACATTTAACGAGACAGTAAGCCAGGCGCTCTGTGCATGCATCAAGCTTCTTGGCAGCAATTATCTGGATGTGAATACCAATGCTGTGAAGGGAAATAACGGAGAATTTATTTATGATATGATCACTGTCCGTTATCCGAAAGCACTGGCGACCATAGAGATCGGAACAACGGTTGATGTGGAGAATGAGCTTGCGATCATCGGAACCAGAGGCCGCATTACAGTGCCCAATGACTGGTGGAATACAGGATATTTTGAAGCGAAAGTGGAAGGTCAGGAGTTTCTGAAACGATACAGCTTTAATTTCGAAGGAAACGGACTTCGTTATCTTCTTCAGGAGCTGATGATCATGATCCGTGACAGACGGACGGAGTGTACGAGATTTTTTTATGAAGAATCCGAGACGCTGGCAGAGCTTTTGAAAATTATTGATCAAAGAGGTTAACAGATGACAGAAAAACAGGAACTTCTTTTGCAGCTCTTCCGGGAGGTTGACGCAATCTGCAAAAAGCACAATCTTAGATATGTAATGGCAGGGGGAACACTGATCGGAGTTCTTCGAAATGAGGGATTTATCCCATGGGATGATGATGTAGATATCTATATGCCAAAGAGTGACTGGGATAAATTTGTAGAGATCTGCAAAACAGAAATGCCGGACAACCGGGCAATTTACTGCTCAGACGTAGACCGCACCTATACCAACAGTTTTCCGCGATATGGAAGTACAGATACCTGTTCCATCCATAAGCATCAGATCATCGGAGACGATAAAGCCGGAGAGATCATAGATGTTCTGACACTGGATCCGATCCCGGATGATGACAGGGAGTATGAGAAGTACAGAACATACATGATGATCTATACGGATCTTATCAATATCAGTATGGTAGTCGGAGCAAGATGGGAAATTTCTGCATGGAAGTATCTGTACTGGCTGTTCCGATATAAATTTTTCGGAAAAGACAGAACACTGAAAAAACTGGAAAAACTCATGTTTTCATATAAAGAGGAAGAGTGCAGCCGCTATGCCATGCGCTGGGGTGGCTGCCCGTTTCTTTTTGATAAGGATATGATGTTTCCGGTGAAATATATGGATTTTGAAGGGGAAAAGGTAATGGTTCCCCACAGGGTCAGTGATTATCTGATCTGGCATTACGGGGACGAATGGTCCTATATACCGCCTCATGGGGAAAGAGAATCCCATGAGTCTATTTATGTACCGGGAGCGAATTATCAGGAAATCCGTGATGAATATATGCCGAGGATATCCAGAGGAAGAATTCGCAGACAGATGACATTCCGTAAATTTTACTGTCTGCTTATGGCAAAAAAAGACCATAAACTGGATGTTGAGCGAAACCGGATCAGAGCAGAAGCAGCGGCGAAGGATCTTGAGGCGAGACTTCTGAGATCTGAGAGATCACTGGAAACTCTGCTGGCAGAGAAGCGCTTTGACGTGCTGAATGAGATTTTTGACAACTATTATAAGATCCAGCTCAGTGCAGAATTTATCGGCCGTGAGGATTATAACGGGATACGGCCATTTTATCATCCTACACTGATCCGTACAGAGGACGGTACTTTTCAGGCTGCCATGCTGACCCTGATCTATACAGAGCGTGTTTCCAAAGCATATCGCATGTATGAAGTACGCAGAAAAATGGATCATATTACTCCGGAAATGGAACAGACGGTGGAAGATATCCGTGCATTCCGGAAAGCTGCCAGTCTGTATGAATTTCACGAGAAGAAAGAAGCAGAAGCGATCGTAGATGACCTTCTGAAAAAATATCCGGATGCGCCTGGCTTTATAAAGTTCAAGTGCAGGTTTGTTATGGAACGCCTTGAAGAGGTGAAGGATTTTTCCGAGGCAGAAAAATTTCTGGCGTATTGTCTGAAGCATTTTCCGCAGGATGGATACTTCATCAAATATAAGGGCGATCTCCTCTGGAAAAAAGGTCTTCAGAATGAAGCCATGGAAAAGTACGCACTTGCAAGAGAAACCACCAACAATGGAATTGTGCATCTTGAGCTGGATAAGTTCCTTCAGGACAAAAAAACACAGGTCATTTCCCAGTGCAGAAAACTTCTGGAAGCACGTCATAAGTCCGAGGCATCTGTTTACATGGAACTCTGGAAAAAATTACTGCCGGAGGATACAGAAATAGACGGAGCATTTTATCTGGCAAAGGTATCTGTTGTGCGCACAAAAGCGGAGCTTGAGGAACTGGTAAAAGAGCTTTATCTGAAAATCGGTATTTCTGGTAAGATAGAAAAGAAGCCGCTTTCGGAGGAAATGCTTTACCGGGAGGCACTTACCCTGGCATGGAAACGGTTTGGATATCCGGAAGTTCTTGCTGACTGCCGTACCAGATTTCTGTGTACAGACGAAGTAAGTGATATGGAATATCTGGCAGAAGAAGTCAGAAGCTATCTGGTTCATAAGCAGTGGCAGGGAGAAACCTGGAAACTTCTTGGCGATATCCGCAGAAAGCAGGGCCAGACAAAGGAAGCTTTCGAAAATTATTTCAAAGCTCTGGAGCATATGCAGCATCCATATCTTAAGACGGAACTTGCCGGAATCTTCCTGCGAGATCTTTACAATGGCAGCAAAAGAAGTGCGTTTTTTGCAAAGAAATCCGATGTATCGGAATTTCTGGATGTCTGGCTGGATAAATACAAAAGCCAGGAAAATATTCAGGAACTTCTGAAAAAGATCATGTAGTTGTACCATACACCAAAACAATAGAAATGAGGCAGAGTGTATTGAACAGAGAACAACAGAAAGTACTGGAACTCCTTAAAGAAATAGATATCATATGCAGAAAAAACAAGATCACATATTTTCTTTCTCCGTATCTTACTCTCTGCGCAGTGACGGAACGGCCTTTTCCACTGAATCCCGAAGCTGGTGTTATATATATGAAAACCGGAGACATGGAAAGGTTCAAGAATGTTTTTGAAGAGGAACCGGTGCTGAGGAGAGCGTTGGAATCCATGGACAGTTATAAATATTTCCCCGGATTTTATCTTCGGTATACAGATAAAGACACATTGTTTTACAAGATGGATGATTACGGAAAATTTCAGTATCCCGGTATGGCAGTAAGAATACTGCCGCTGCAATGTGAATATGGTCCCAGGAGAAAATATCTCTGGAACCGTATGCGGGAAGATGGATGGAGAAGAATCCATGAAAGAAAAGAAAAGTGGAGAAATCAGAGAGCTTTTGCCTGTGTCTGTATGGTACGTCTGCTTATGCTCTGTGGAAGAGGATGGCTCGGTAAGAGGATATTTCGGGATCTGATCCATCAGCCACAGGAAGATGTACAGAATTATGTGGTGCGTTTTCTGAATAAAAATGTCTATTATCCTGCATATGTTTTTGAGGAACAGAAGGAAGTAGAGATTGAGGGAGAACATTTTTTTATACCGGTTGATGCAGAGAAATATCTTATGACTTCCTACGGAGCGAATTACCGGGATAAAGGACCTGAGAATTACCGTCAGAGTGCCATAGCTGTGTGCAGCACACTGATTCCCTGCGAAGAATTCATGCAGCAGGGAAAAGATCTGAAGAGACTTGCTTCCCGGAGAAAAAGAAGAGCACGCCGGCAGAAATTTGGTCTCAGCTACCGGGAATATTTCAACCAGTGCTGGAATTACGCAAAGCTCTGCGGTAAAAAATATACATGTGCGAGAGCATATCGAAAGAAGTTGGATTATATCCGAAACCTGCATAAGAATCAGGATTATGTGCAGCTGGAAATTGTGTTTGGCAGATATACGGATATGATGAATAAATGCCTGAAATACGATGAGATATTTGAAGCAGATCCGGAATTACTGGATATCTATATTCAGTATCTGGAAAAAACAGGCAGAGTTGGTTTTATGGAAAAGGTAAAAAAATATGTTTAAAATGAAGCTTACAGATTATGTTGTAGAATTTTTACAGAAAAAAGGGATCCGGGATTTCTTTGGATATCAGGGAACCATGATCGCACATCTGGTAGATTCCATTGAAAAGAATCCTCATACAAAAAGCCATTCCAGCTATCATGAGCAGGGAGCTGCTTTTGCGGCCTGCGGTTATGCTCAGGCGAAAGGAGCCTGCGGCTGTGCATATGCCACAAGCGGTCCCGGAGCTGCCAATCTGCTCTCCGGCGTGGCTGATGCATATTTTGATTCGCTTCCGGTGATCTTTATTACCGGACAGCTCAATACCTATGAGTATTCCGGTATTGCAGGACTTCGACAGCAGGGCTTTCAGGAGATCGATATGGTTTCCATGGCGAAGCCGGTAACCAAGTATGCCATACAGGTCCGTGACCCGAAAGATATCGTCCGGGAACTGAACCTGGCATGGCAGATCGCCAACACAGGACGGAAAGGCCCGGTTCTTATCGACCTGCCTATGAATGTACAGAGAAGTGAAGTGGAAGATCCGGTTTATGATATGAAATTTTCTGAAGAAGAGATCGATACAGCCATATATGGAAAAAATGATCCTGAGAATGGAGCCGCTTTTTACAGGGATGCTGTTGCAAAAGCAGATTCTTCTGATGCGGCAGAGGCAGCAGAGTATATTCTGGATAAGATTAAAGGTGCGAAACGTCCGGTATTTATGATCGGCCACGGAGCGAATGGCGAAACAGAAAAAATGCTTACTGATCTCGCACGCGTCCATCATATTCCTATGATCACAAGTGTACTCGCCCGTTCTGTTCTGAAATTTGATGATCCGCTGAACTTCGGATGTATCGGCGGTGCCTACGGACACCGGTATGCAAATATGATCGCCAATGCGAAAAGTGATCTCCTGCTTTGTTTTGGGATTTCGCTCTGCACACGCCAGATCGGAACGAAGGTCCATGAGTTTGCCAAGGGAGCGGAGATCGTCCGTGTGGATATCGATCCTTATAACCTTCAGAGAGAGATCCATGAGGGAAGAAAAGGGGAGAAATGTTTTTGCGTCAGCGCAGAGGATGTAGCGTGTAAACTGACAGAGCAGCAGGCGCAGATCGGCTCTTATGAGGAATGGCTGGCTGTATGCCGGAAGATCCGAAAAGAGCTGGAGCAGGTGGATGATGCAACACCGCAGCGTTATCCGAACCGCATGATCGCATATTTAAGTGACAGGCTTTTCGATACTGGAGCCGTTGCTGTGGATGTGGGACAGCATATGGTCTGGAGCTATCAGTCCTTTCACAACCGACAGGGCCAGAAGACACTTTTTTCCGGTGGACATGGCGCCATGGGATATGCACTTCCGGCAGCGATCGGTGCTTATTATGCAACAGGAAAACCGGTGGCATGTATCTGCGGAGACGGAGCATTCCAGATGAACATTCAGGAACTGCAGTGGGTGAAGCGTGAGAACATCCCGGTAAAAATGATCGTGATGAATAATGAGGCGCTGGGAATGATCCGTCATCTCCAGAGAGACTATTTTGACTGCGTGTATGCGGATACTTCCGATGGCAGCGGATTTTCTTCCTGTAATTTCTCAGACGTGGCGCAGGCTTACAAAATTCCTGCGAAGCGTATCCAGGGAGAAGATGTGGAGAAATATGCCGGTAAGTTTCTGGAACAGAACGGACCGGAGCTTCTGGAGATCATGCTGGAGCATGGAACTTACGCATACCCGAAGACCTGTCTGGGAGAGCCGATCCATAACCAGCAGCCTTATATACCGAAACCGATATTTGATGAACTGATGGAGTTATAAAATGGGAAAAATAACTGTGATCACAGGCGGTACCTCCGGAATCGGAAGAGGGATCGCCGAAAAGATCCTGGCGGAATCTGCGAAAGAAGACAGGATCTTTGTAACATACGGACATGATGAGAAAAAGGCTGCTGTTTTTCGGGACAGCCTTCCTGAGGAAAAAAAATCTCAGGTGATCCTGATGAAGGCAGATATGTCTTCCTATGATGAAATGATGGCTTTTGTGGAAGAGCTGAAAAAACGGGCTGATCATATTGACTGGCTGGTAAGCAACGCCGGGATCAGCACCTATGCGAAATATGAGGACTATAGTTTTGAGGAATGGACAAGGATCGTAAACACCAATCTTTCCGTGCCGGTATTCATGGTCAAAGAACTGCGGCCCATGATGGTGGAAGGCGGCAGTGTGCTTTTTACCGGTTCCTATGCAGGGCAGCAGGCGTATTCTTCTTCCCTTGTATACGGAGTTACCAAGGCGGCCATTCATTTCCTGACCAAATCTCTGGTAAAGGAATTTGAGCCAAAAGGCATCACCGTTAATGCCATTGCACCGGGATTTATCGAAACTCCCTGGCACAGTGCCCGCACCCAGGAGAGCTACGACCGTATCAACAGAAAGATCGCCCTTCACAGGTTTGGAACTGTGGAGGAAGTGGCGGATATGGCGTACGCGGTGCTGTCTAATGGGTATATGAACGGCAGTGTTGTGGATATCCATGGAGGATATGATTACTTTTAATACCAGTCGAAAGTGTGCAGGAAGACAGAAGAAGACACGTTGTGCCTGCACATAAGCGGCTTCTTATGACTTGCTGCATAGGGGCGACGCCCCGAAAACGAGATGCAGCGAAGCGGAATCGAGTTTGTGCACTTGAGGCGTCTGTATGGAACCGTGAATTTCTTTATATATTAAGCGAAAAAGGCTTGACTTGCACACCTGCTCTGTGATAAAATTGACGAGCGACATGGAAGTTAGGTCTTTTTTTTATGCCCGAAAATGACGACGGATACACGTTCCGGGCGGCGTAAAAGACCGTGCAAATGAAAACACTGGAGGTGGAAGTTGTGCGCGTTAAGATTACATTAGCATGCACCGAGTGCAAGCAGCGTAACTACAATATGACGAAGGAGAAAAAGAACCATCCTGAGAGAATGGAGACCAAGAAATATTGTAAGTTCTGTCATACACACACTCTGCACAAGGAAACAAAGTAATCACAGAGATTTGTGAGGTTATGCTATGGAAAAACAGAAATCTGCGGATAAGCCGCAGAAGAAAAGTTGGTTTCAGGGACTTCAGTCAGAATTTGAGAAGATTGTCTGGACAGACCGTCCCACACTGGCAAAGCAGACTGTTGTGGTCGTGATCATCACGATCATCCTGGCAGCGGTTATCAGTGTAATGGATTCCGGAATCCTGGAATGCATTAATTTCTTAATGAAGTAAGGACAAGGTGATTATATGTCAGAAGCAGCAAAATGGTACGTTGTCCATACCTATTCCGGGTATGAGAACAAGGTAAAAGCCAACATTGAAAAGACGATCGAGAACAGACACCTGGAAGACCAGATCCTGGAGGTACGTGTTCCGCTGCAGGATGTAGTGGAGATGAAGAACGGAACCTCAAGACAGGTTCAGAAAAAGATGTTTCCAGGCTATGTGCTTCTCAATATGGTGATGAATGACGATACCTGGTATGTTGTCCGTAACACCAGAGGTGTTACCGGATTCGTAGGGCCAGGATCGAAGCCTGTGCCTCTTACAGAAGAGGAAATGATGCCGCTTGGTATCCAGAAACCGGATATCGAAGTGGACTTCGCAGAGGGCGACATGGTAGTCGTTACTGGTGGTGCATGGAAAGATACTGCAGGTGTGATCACAGGTATCAACATGCAGAAACAGACAGTAACGATCAATGTTGAGCTTTTCGGTCGTGAAACACCGGTAGAGATAAGTTTCACAGAAATCAAAAAAGCTGAGTAATTAAAAAACAAGGTAACAGCAAGTGGGAGGGACACACCCCCGCCAATACCACATAGGAGGTGCCGAAAATGGCAAAGAAAGTAACAGGATATATCAAATTACAGATTCCGGCTGGTAAAGCAACTCCAGCACCACCTGTAGGTCCGGCTCTTGGACAGCACGGTGTAAACATCGTACAGTTTACTAAGGAGTTCAACGCAAGAACAGCTGATCAGGGAGATCTTATCATCCCGGTTGTCATCACTGTTTACGCTGACAGAAGTTTCAGCTTCATAACCAAGACTCCACCGGCAGCAGTTCTTCTTAAGAAAGCTGCAAACATCAAATCTGGTTCCGGTACACCGAACAAGACTAAAGTAGCTAAAGTTACTAAGGCACAGGTTCAGGAGATCGCTGAGCTGAAGATGAAAGACCTCAATGCAGCATCCATCGAGGCTGCTATGAGCATGATCGCCGGTACAGCAAGAAGTATGGGAATCGAAGTCGTAGACTAATAAATACCGAAGCTTAAGTTCGGGGTTCCCGTAGAAAAAGTGAAATTTTCAAGTGGGAGGGCTTTTCCCCGCAAATACCACAGGAGGTTATAGAAATGAAACGAGGAAAGAAATATGTGGAAGCTGCGAAAGCAGTAGACCGCGCAACATTATATGATGCACCAGAGGCTATCAGCCTTGTTAAAAAAGCAGCTGTAGCTAAGTTCGACGAGACCATCGAAGTTCACATCCGTACAGGCTGCGATGGACGTCACGCAGATCAGCAGATCCGTGGAGCAGTTGTTCTGCCACACGGAACAGGTAAAAAAGTTCGTGTACTTGTATTTGCTAAAGATGCTAAGGCAGAAGAGGCAAAGGCAGCAGGAGCAGACTTCGTAGGAGCTGAGGACCTCATTCCGAAGATCCAGAACGAGGGATGGCTTGACTTTGACGTTGTAGTTGCAACACCGGATATGATGGGCGTTGTAGGTCGTCTTGGTCGTGTACTTGGACCGAAAGGTTTAATGCCAAACCCGAAAGCTGGTACTGTAACAATGGACGTAACAAAAGCTGTTAACGACATTAAAGCAGGTAAGATCGAGTATCGTCTTGACAAATCCAACATCATCCATGTTCCGATCGGAAAGGCTTCCTTTACCGAGGAGCAGTTAAGCGACAACTTCCAGACGCTTATGGGAGCTATCACAAAGGCTAGACCTAGCACACTGAAAGGTCAGTATCTGAAGAGCGTTACAATCGCTCCGACAATGGGACCTGGTGTTAAGCTTAACCCGGTTAAATTAGCTCAGTAATAAATTTTAAATGCCCTGTACAGAGGAGACTTTGTACAGGGTATTTTTTTGTATAGGTATCTTGATTTTTTCTTCAATGCTTTTATAATAAATAAGGCTCAAGCAGATTTGGAAAATTATTAGAGATTTTTCATATAAAGTTTACAGATGAAATTCTGAATTATGTTAAGATAAAAATGACGGGGAAAACAGGGCAGATAATGTTTTCCACGGGGATATTGTGGATGAGTTGATCTGAATGGGGAGTATAAGTTGAAATCAAAAAAGCGTAAAGCGAAGAAAATAAAAAAAGAAGTAAACAAAGTAAAAATGGCACTCTGCCTTCTGGTGGAGGCGATTGTGATCCTGACACTTGTAATGATCATAGGCTGGAATAAAGGTGTAGGAGACTGGATGGAGTCGTTGCAGAGACCTGTTGTCCGTAAGCTTGAAATGAGCGGTATCAACAGCCCGTATGCAGTTCTGATGCAGGTAAAAGGTGGAAAGATCATCGGAAATATGAAGGGCGATGAGAAAATCTATCCAGCTTCCATGACGAAGATCATGACTGTGATCGTGGCCATTGAGAACCTGGATGATCTGGATGAGGAGATCACCCTGACTCAGGAGATGTTTGCCGGACTTTACGAGCAGGATGCCACACAGGCCGGTTTTCAGCCCGGTGAGACCGTGCGAGCCATTGATCTTCTTTATGGTGCCATGCTGCCATCTGGCGCGGAGTGCTGTATCGCACTGGCGGATACCGTAGGCGGTTCCAGGGATGGATTTGTGGAAATGATGAATAAAAAAGCGCAGAAGCTTGGAATGAATGGAACGCATTTCTGTGATACTACCGGACTGCATGATCCGGATCATTACAGTACGGTGAGGGATATTGCAGTGCTGCTCAGATATGCACTTCGGAACGATACGTTCAGAGAGATCATTGAGAGTCCGCGGCATTCTACCGGAGTTACCAACATCCACCCCAGTGGAATTACATATTACAGTACCATGTTCAAGAACCTTTCGGATACTTCTGTTACTGGGGGCAAGATCCTGGGAGGCAAGACGGGATATACCAGTGAGGCGGGCCTGTGCCTGGCCAGCTTTGCGGAAATTTATGACCGGGAATATATTCTGGTAACTGCCGGCGCTGCGGGGAATACGGGAAGCCCGCTGCATGTGCAGGATGCGGTAACGATCTATAACCGGCTTGGAAAGGCTATTGAAGCACAGATGACAGAGAGTGATGGATCGGAGTCCTGAAGACAGATAAGGGATACATTATTCCGGGTAAACTTTTTTGTGCCATGTTGTAAAATATTGACACGATTGGTATGAAAACGTATAATCATAACATAGTATTGCGACAGAGAAAACGGGTTCTGTGTATAATACACAGGATCCATTTTTTGTATTCAAAAATGGGAAAAAGTTGCAGGAGAAGGAGGAAATATCTATGAAAAAGAAAGTGGTTTCATTACTGATCGCAGGTCTTATGATGCTGGAACCATGCACGATGGCAGATGCGGCAGATCTTTCTGACACGGAAGTGATCGAGCAGAGCGTGGAAAGCGCAGGGGATTCTGTGGAGACAGAAGCAATGGGGGAGACTCCAGAGGAGACAGGAGATATTGCAGAATCCGGGGCACAGGATACAGAGGTTTCCGAAGAGGGATCCGTCGATGAAGAAGAACTTTCTCTTGATGAAGGTGCGGAAGCAGTGCAGGATGTAAACGAAGAAGAGGGATTTGGAGATGGAGAAGAAGCAGATTTTTCTGATAATGCGGAAGCAGCTACAGATGTTGGCGCTTCAATCCAGAAATCAGGGCGTCTGTCAAATACGGTCACATGGGATTTTTATGACAATGGAGAGCTTGTGATCAAGGGCACAGGAGCTGTTCCGGATATGCCGGATGGGC
>UMAP01051953.1_pt1 | contig 20677 bp, 17 predicted proteins | sample 1963731 | NCBI WGS metagenome assembly UMAP01 (sample SAMEA4835918, study PRJEB28245) | human gut metagenome | biome: gut microbiome; material: fecal sample | place: Denmark | collected 2008 | reverse complement strand
GCTGGATTTTTTTAAAGAATTGTCGAAAAAGACAGGAAAAGACCGGCGTTCCTTGTCGGAAGCCGGTCTCTGGAAAGATAAGATCTGTATTTATCTGTCGTCGCGATCCCATTTGTCAGCAAGATTCTGGATCTGTGACTCGAATTTTGCAAGATCTTTGTTTGCAAGACCTTCATTTTTAAGCACAACATCCATGAGGTGTTTGGCTGCCGCAACCACGCGGTTGAATGCAGTAAGAGCACGTGCTTTGACCGGCTTTTCAACTGCTTTTTTCGGAAGCCTGATACCTTCAGAAAGGATGGTATCAGTTGCGAGATCAACACAGCCTCCGGAGTATGGTGCAAATGCCGGAATGCCGAAACGGTCTGTGATGGTAGCAGCGAAAGAATCTGTAACCGAATCCTCTCCATGTACAACAAAGATGTGGGATGGTTTCTCTTTGAATCCATCAATCCAGTTCAGAAGACCATTCATATCGGCATGTCCGCTGATCCCTGCAAGGACTTCAATACGGGCATTAACCTCTACATTTTCGCCAAAGAGCCGGACTGATTCCGGTTTGCTTTCGACAAGCTTGCGGCCAAGAGTGCCAACTGCCTGATAGCCTACGAAGAGGATCGTACATTCTTTTCTCCAGAGATTGTGTTTCAGATGATGGCGGATACGGCCGGCCTCACACATTCCGGAAGCAGAGATGATTACTTTTGGTTTGTCATTGAAGTTGATCATTTTAGATTCTTCACTGGTGATCGTGGTTTTCAGTCCCTGGAAAAGAAGAGGGTTGATTCCTTTACTTATCAGAGCCATTGCATCCTCATCAAAGCAGGACTGTACATTTTTTTGGAAAACGTTGGTTGCTTCGATCGCCAGAGGACTGTCTACATAAACTTCAAAATTCTGATATTCCGGCAAAAGATTATTTTCTTTGATCTCACGGATAAAGTATAAAAGCTCCTGGGTTCTTCCTACTGCGAAAGATGGAATGACTACATTTCCACCTTTGGCAAAGGTTTCGCGCAGGACTCTGGTAAGATCCTTAATATAATCCGGTTTTACAGTAGAATGGACCCGGTTTCCGTAGGTGGATTCGATGACAAGATAATCGGCTGCATCCACATGCTGCGGATCTTTGATGATCGGCTGGTCAATATTTCCGACATCTCCGGAAAATACGATTTTTTTGCTTACACCGTCTTCTGTGATCCAGACTTCAATGCAGGAAGAACCAAGCAGATGACCGACATCTGTGAAGCGGAGTTCGATTCCTTCACAGAGCTGGATCGTCTGGTTATAATCGATCGGCGCAAGAAGTGCAACTGCATTCATGGCGTCCTGTACAGTATAAAGTGGTTCGTAAAGCGGAGCACCGGAACGAAGTGCCTTCCGGTTTCGCCATTCTGCTTCGGATTCCTGGATATGTGCACTGTCACGGAGCATAATGCTGCACAGATCAGAGGTGGCGAATGTACAGATGATTTCTCCTTTAAAACCATTTTTTACAAGCAGAGGAATCTTGCCGGAATGGTCAATGTGTGCATGCGTTAAGAGGATATAGTCGATCATGGAAGGATTGATCGGGATTTCCTGATTCTCATACAGATCAGGTCCCTGTTCCAGTCCACAGTCTATTAGAATATGTTTTCCACATGCTTCAAGATAATGGCAGCTTCCAGTTACTTCATGGGCGGCACCGATAAAAGTAAGTTTCATATACTCAACCCCTTTGCGTAAAAATTATTTTAGTATATTATACTATAATTTAAAGAAAAATGATAGAAAATCAGACAATATTACTAAGATGTATATTCTTTCAGAAGAGTATGGGAAAAGTCAAGGAGCGATATTTTTAATATTTTAGTGGGAATCGAATAAATAAAAACAGTTTTGAGAAAAATTTATACCAGTAAAGATTTGGAGGTTTATTGAGATGGTACTTAATAAAGTAGAAATCTGTGGTGTAAATACAGCAAAGCTTCCCCTGCTTAGCGACGGGGAAAAAGAGGTGCTTTTTGAGAAGATCAAAGCGGGGGATGAGGAGGCAAAAGAACAGTATATCAAAGGAAATCTGCGTCTGGTACTCAGTGTGATCAAACGCTTTTCGGGAAGCAGTGAAAATCCGGATGATCTGTTTCAGATCGGGTGCATCGGACTGATCAAGGCAATCAATAATTTCAATCCGGAGCTGGAAGTAAAATTTTCAACTTATGCGGTGCCGATGATCATTGGAGAAATCCGGCGGTTCATCCGGGACAATAATTCGATCCGTGTTAGTAGGTCACTTCGTGATACGGCATATAAAGCCATTTACGCGAAAGAAAATTATGTCAAAGTAAACCTGAAAGAACCTACTGTTCAGGAAATTGCAGAGGAAATCGGGATCGCAAAGGAAGAGATCGTCTATGCGCTGGATGCGATTCAGATGCCGGTCAGCTTAAATGAGCCGGTATATAATGACAATGGAGATGCTATGTATGTGATGGACCAGATCAGTGACAAAAGGAACAAAGAAGACAGATGGGTGGAGAAACTGTCTCTTCAGGCAGCAATGGACCGACTCGGAAAAAGGGAGAAGTATATTATCAGACTTCGTTTTTTTGAAGGAAAAACGCAGATGGAGGTAGCAGAAGAAATCGGAATCTCACAGGCACAGGTAAGCCGCCTGGAAAAGAATGCACTCAGGGCTATGCGACAATATCTGCGAAGTGAATAGAAAAATAGAGATTTCCAGTTGAAATTTGTCAAGGTTCATACTATTATAATCATAGAACAGAAGAACAGGAGAACAGCAATGTATAAAGCGTGTATTTTTGACTTGGATGGAACTTTGACAAATACGCTGGATTCGCTGACTTATTCAACGAATAAGACGTTAGAAGAAATGGGACTTGAGACGATTACCAAAGAACAGTGCCGAAGCTTCGTTGGAGATGGAGCCAGATGCCTTATGGAACGTGCACTTCGTGCGTCCGGAGACACAGAGCTTAAGAGGATTGAAGAAGGTATGGAAGTGTACAGCAGAATCTTTGGAGAAAATTGTATGTACCATGTACGTCCTTATGATGGCGTTGTTCAGATGTTAGATTCACTGAAGAAGAAGGGAATAAAGATTGCAGTATTTTCCAACAAACCACATTTGCAGGCGATCGATGTAGTGGAAAGTACATTTGGAAAAGGATATTTTGACCATATTCAGGGGCAGTCGGGTGAATTTCCGAAGAAACCGGATCCGGAAGGACTTCTGTGGATACTTGATAAATTAGGGGTATCGCCGGAAGAAGGAATATACATAGGAGACTCGGATGTAGATATGAAGACAGGGAAGGCTGCCGGTATGTTTACAGTCGGAGCAGAATGGGGATTCCGGACCAAAGAACTTCTTGTGGAGACAGGAGCAGATGCAACAATTGCACATGCTGAAGAATTGCTTAACTATTTATAGTTCAGATGAGAAAATTTTTCTGTGAGAAAGATAAGGGAGGGTTGCCTGTATGTATGAGTATGATGAAGAATGTCTGCAGACATTCCTGAATATGCAGTCACAGCTTTTTGATGAGCCGGTTGCAGAGACACTGGAAGAGGCAGAAGCGTTTTTGGAAGACTGTATGGCGGTTGTTGTAGATTCTATCAAGGATGTGAGAGATTATCTGGATGAAAGCGGAGCGGACATCAGTGGTATGAGTGATGAAGAGCTGGAAGAGGCTTCAGAAGTATTCGCACTTCCGAACGGACAGTATCTGATCGTGGAAGGTTAATAAAAGGAAAAGAGCTGCGGCATCAGTTGGTTGCCGCAGCTTTTTTGAGCGCATCACGGATGGTGTTGAGAAGAAGCTGAGAAGTATAGGGACTGTCACTTGAAAGCGTAAGATGATCAAGGGACTGGGATTTACAGATCTGGTCAGCCAGATTCTCAAGAGATGGCTGAAGAAGAGGATACATGGCAGTTACCGTCTCACTTAGATTGGAAATGCGGATGGAATTGATAGAGGTGTCAGAGACAGAAACTTCCAGTTCCAGATCTTCATTTCCGAGTGTAAAAGAAGAGGTATAAACGCCGGGAGTATATTTTTTGTCGGATACAGAGGAATGCCGGTCTCCGGAGAACATAAAGAATAAAAGGCAGAGGATGAGAATACCTAAAGTGGCAAAAATAACAGTATAGATAATTTCTTTCATGTGAAGTACGATGATTTTTGTTTTGGAATTCATAAAGAACCTCCTTAGGCAGTATGGAATTTCGGCAGGTTATGCCGCTTAATAAACTATATGAAAAGAAAAAATAGTTTATGCATGAGAAATGCGTGACAAAAGAGAAAGGATTTAGTAGAATCAGGAAAGAGAAAAAGCAGAGGTGAATAGAATGTTTATAATTGCAGGACTTGGAAACCCGGATGAAAAGTATCAGGGGACAAGACATAATGTTGGATTTGATGTGGTGGACCGCCTGGCGGAGAAATACCAGATAGCAGTCGATACTAAAAAACACCGTGCCCTCATCGGAAAAGGAGTGATCGAGGGACAGAAAGTGCTTCTTGTGAAGCCGCAGACTTATATGAACCTGAGTGGAGAGAGTATCCGTAGTCTGGTGGAATATTACAAGATCGATCCGGAAGAAGAACTTCTTGTAATTTATGATGATATCAGTCTGGAAGTCGGACAACTCAGGATCCGCAGAAAAGGAAGTGCCGGTGGACATAACGGAATCAAAAATATCATTGCCAATTTAGGAAGTAGTGTATTTCCACGGATCAAGGTAGGTGTGGGAGAAAAACCGAAAGGATATGATCTTGCTGATTATGTTCTTGGAAAATTTTCCAAAGAGGACCGTGTACTTATGGAAGAAGGATATGATCTTGCCTGTGAAGCTTCTGCTCTGATCTTGCAGGGAGCAATCGATCAGGCAATGAACGAATATAACCAGAAAAAGAAAGAATAAGAGGAGGCAAAAAGCGATGCATGCACTTACGGCTCCTTTATCTGAACTGGCAGAGATTGAAGAAATCTATGAAGAGCGTGGACGGGAAACGGGCATGCTGCTTCTTTCCGGGTGTGTGACATCACAGAAAACGCATTTGATGTATGCGCTTGGAAAAGATTATGGGCATACATTGATCGTTCTTTCCAGTGAAGATAAAGCAAAAAAATTATACGAAGAATATCGTTTTTTAAATGAAAACACCAGCTATTATCCGGCAAAGGATCTCCTTTTTTATCAGGCAGATATCCACGGAAAACAGCTGGTCAAACAGCGGATGGAAACCTTGCAGATGATGATGGAGGCAAAAAGCCAGGTTACGGTCATTACAACGATTGACGGATTCATGGATGAACTGCCATCGGAAGCAGAAATAAAAGGGGACATTCTGACCATTTCCAATGGGGAGGCGCTGGAATTTGAATCGCTGAAGGAGAAGATCATAAAACTTGGATATGATAGGGAAGCCCAGGTGGATGGTCCGGGGCAGTTTGCAGTTCGTGGTGGAATCATTGATATTTACCCACTTACCGAGGAATTGCCGATCCGTATTGAATTCTGGGGAGATGAAGTGGATTCAATACGGACTTTTGACGTGGACAGCCAGAGATCTGTAGAGAATCTGGAACAGATCGTTATTTATCCGGCAGATGACAGACTGGGAAGTGACCGGAAAGTTTCTTTTATCAACTACTTTGATCCGAAGGACACACTGGTGTTCCTGGATGAACCAGCAAGGCTTCTGGAAAAAGGGCGTCTGGCAGAAAATGAAGTGGAAAAAGCGAGAGAGAACCGTGCAGAAGAAATGGAAAGGACCGGGGAAATGGAAGAAGCTCCGGAATTTTTTACGACTGATGAAATTATAAAATTTCTGAACAAATTCTGTATGATCGGGATGTGTGCTCTGGAAATGAAATGTAAGCCATTTTTTGTGAAAAAGCGGTTTGGAATCCAGGCAAAAAGCGTTAACCCGTATAACAGCAGCTTTGAGATGCTGACACAGGATCTCAAAAGACTGAAAAGGAACGGATACCGGGCGGTTCTGATTTCTGGGTCCAGAACAAGGGCAAAACGTCTGGCAGAGGATCTACGTGATTATGATCTGAGCAGTTTTTACAGTGAGGATCAGGAACGAGAAGTGAATCCAGGGGAGATCATGGTATGCTACGGGCATATAGAAGTCGGATACGAGTACCCGATGATTAAATTTATTGTCATATCTGAGTCAGATATTTTTGGAAAGACAAAGAAGAAAAAGAAACGAAAAAGTTATGATGGACAGAAAATAAGCAGCTTTTCGGATCTGAAACCGGGAGACTATGTAGTGCATGAGAATCATGGACTTGGAATCTACCGGGGAATTGAAAAGATAGAAGTTGATAAGGTGACAAAGGATTATATGAAGATTTCGTATGCTGATGGTGGAAATCTTTATATTCTTGCCACACAGCTTGACCAGATCCAGAAGTATGCCAGTGCAGATGCTAAAAAACCGAAACTTAACAAACTTGGAGGACAGGAATGGCATCGCACGAAGAGCAAGGTAAAGACAGCAGTCTGGCAGATTGCCAAAGATCTGGTGGAACTCTATGCAGTACGGCAGTCCAAAGAAGGATTTGTCTATGAAAAGGACACGGTCTGGCAGAAAGAATTTGAAGAAATGTTTCCGTTTGAGGAAACGGAGGATCAACAGCTTGCAATCGAGGCAACAAAACGGGATATGGAAAGCCCAAAGATCATGGACCGTCTGATCTGTGGGGATGTGGGATTTGGAAAGACAGAGATTGCAATCCGGGCAGCATTCAAGGCAGTGCAGGAGAACAAGCAGGTTGTCTATCTGGTCCCTACTACGATTCTTGCACAGCAGCATTACAACACTTTTGTGCAACGGATGAAAGAATTTCCGGTAAGGGTGGATCTGTTATGTCGTTTCCGCACACCTGCACAACAGAAAAAAACGATCGAAGATTTGAAAAAGGGACAGGTTGATATCATCATCGGAACCCACCGGGTATTGAGTAAGGATGTGGCATTTAAAGATCTGGGACTTCTGATCATTGATGAGGAACAGCGTTTTGGAGTACAGCATAAAGAAAAGATCAAAAAGCTGAAGGAAAATATTGATGTTCTGACACTTACGGCAACACCGATTCCCCGAACGCTTCATATGAGTCTGATCGGAATCCGTGACATGAGTGTGCTGGAAGAAGCACCAGTTGACCGGATGCCGATCCAGACCTATGTGATGGAGGAGAATGATGAGATGGTCCGGGAGGCAATCGAAAGAGAAATTTCCCGCCAGGGACAGGTGTACTATGTCTATAACCGTGTCCAGGATATAGCTGAAATGGCAGCGAAGATCCAGAAACTTGTGCCGGATGCAAATGTGGCATATGCACACGGGCAGATGCGGGAACACAAGTTAGAAGATATTATGTACGATTTCATCAATGGAGAAATTGATGTTCTGGTATCGACGACGATCATCGAGACCGGTCTTGACATTTCCAATGCCAATACCATGATCATCCATGATGCAGATCGGATGGGGCTCTCCCAGCTTTATCAGCTACGTGGAAGAGTTGGAAGATCGAACCGTATGGCATATGCATTTCTTTTGTACAGAAGAGACAAAATGCTCCGGGAGGTTGCAGAAAAACGTCTTTCGGCAATTCGTGAGTTTACAGATCTTGGCTCTGGTGTAAAAATCGCCATGCGGGATCTGGAAATCCGTGGGGCAGGAAACCTGCTTGGGGAGGAACAGCATGGACATATGGATGCAGTGGGATACGATCTTTACTGTAAGATGTTAAGTGAGGCAGTCCGTCACCTGAAGGGAGAGATCCCGGAAGAAACCTATGCGACGACCGTGGATCTGAATATTGATGCTTATATTCCGGCATCTTATATTCCGAATGAGTATCAGAAACTGGATATCTATAAACGGATCGCAGCAATTGAGACAGAAGAAGAACAGGAAGATATGCTAGAAGAACTGATTGACCGTTTCGGCGATCCGCCACGCAAGGTGCAGCAGCTTCTGATGATCGCGCAGCTGAAGGCGAAAGCACATGTGGCTTATGTAATTTCGGTAGAGCAAAAAGGCGATGAATACAAATTTACCATGTATGAGAAGGCAAGGGTAAATGTAGCAAAGATTCCGGAACTGCTGGCAAAATATAAGGGAGAACTGACATTTAAGACAGATGCAGAAAATCCATATTTTATTTATTGTAAACTTCGGAAAAATAAAAAAGAAAAAGCAGAGCAGATCCTTGAAAATGCAGGAAAAATTGTCGAAGATATACAGGGACTTGTCGAAGAATAATGTGTATTTTTTATGAAAAAGATTGCCAGTAAGGTAAAAAAAAGATATACTATACGAGTGCATAGTGAAGAAGTGTGTACAATGGAGCGAAGATCAAGGAGGAAATTTTATAAATGAAAAAAAGAGTGGTTGCCTGTATACTGGCAGTTGCCTGCATTGCATCTTTAAACGGATGTGGAAGCAAGTTTAACGGACAGGATACAGTGGTAGAAGTCGGAGATGAGAAAGTGACTGCAGATGTGGCGAACTTTTTTGCAAGATATCAGCAGGCGCAGTTTGAAACAACATATAGCAGTTATCTGGGAGATGATTTTTGGGGAAAAGAAGTTACAGACGGAAAGACTTACGAAGAGAATTATAAGGATTCAATCATGGATTCTCTGGAAGAAATGTATATTCTGGATGAGCACAAGGATGATTATAAAGTTTCGCTAAGTGATGATGAGGAAAAAAGCATCGAGGATGCTGCGAAGAAATTTACTGACAGCAATGACAGTGCTGCAAAAGATGCAGTATCGGGCGATGAAAAGACGGTAAAGAAAGTACTGGAACTTCTGACACTTCAGAAGAAGATGGAAACTGCCATGACTGCGGATGTAGATACGAATGTATCCGATGAGGAAGCAGCACAGAAGAAAATGCAGTATGTGCTGTTCTCTAAAAAGACAAAGGGCAGTGATGGAAATTCGACAGATATGTCAGATGACGAAAAAGCAGAAGTGAAAAAGAAAGCAGAAGATTTCCAGAAAGATGCGGCTTCGGCAGAAGATTTTTCTGTATTTGCAACAGCAGTAGGTGCATCAGCCACCGATCTGACATTTGACTCGGATACGACATCGCCAAACGAAGATCTGATCAAAGCTGCTGATAAGTTAAAAGAAGGCGAAGTAACAGACGTGATCGAAGCAGACAATGGCTATTATGTTGCAAAAGTAGTCAGCCTTCTTGACCGTGATGCAACGGATACCAAGAAAGAGTCCATTGTATCACAGAGAAAGAGTGACCAGTATCAGTCAATTTGTAAGAAATGGAAAAAGAAAACGGATATTAAAGTACATAAAAAAGTATGGAATACGATCAGTTTTGCTGATCAGGGCGTAACGGTTAAGAGCACGACCGAAGATACAGATACATCTTCAGACTCTTCATCAAAATAAGCGTCTGACTTAACAACAGGAAAGTACGACAGGAGGAGAGATTAGGATGGAATCAATAGGTATAGTATTGAAGGATATCATGGGAAACAGTGCGGTATTTATAGCAGGAAAAGAAGCCGTGATTGTTTCGGCGGTATCAATTGTTATATCGGTTTTCATTGGAATTTTAGGTTTGAAGCTGATCCGTGTCTGGAATGCAGTGATTGGATTTGTTGCAGGGGCATTGCTTGGATTTGCCGTGACATATCTTATGGGACTGGAAGTTGTTCCGGTACTGATCGCAGCCGGAGTTGCGGGTTTGGTTTTTGCAATACTGAACAGTGTATTTAAGAAATTCGGAGCTTTCTGGGTATGCTTTCTGGGAATGGCTGGCACAGTACTTGCGATTACAAATGCGGGAAACTGGATCATGCTGGCAGTCTGCGGAGCAGTCGGACTGATTTTCGCAATCCTTGCGATGATCTGGTTTGAACCGTTTGTGATTATTGCGACGGCATTAGCAGGCGGTTTTGGAGCAGGAATGATGATCTATGATCTGGCAGGTCTGAAAAATGTGATTTTCATGTGGATCATTTCGATTGTGATTACATTTATCGGAATCGTGATCCAGTTTATCATGAAGTCAAGTGAGATCAACAAGAAGCAGGTTCGAAGAGCAAATGCGATCAAGAAAGAAACATCAAAAGAAGAAGAAATAGAGATGGCAAGAACCATGCTGATCGATCTGGATGATGATGATGATGACGAGGATGAAGAATAGATAAGATGGATGAGAGGATGTATCAGAATGTGATACATCCTCTTTTGCATTTGATCAGGAATGGCTGGAAGAAACCGGTATTTCTTGCAGCGTTATAAAAAAAGAGGTATAATAAAAATAGTATCAACGATATAAGATCTGGAGATGAAAATATGAAGATAGATATGCATTGTCATGTAAGAGAAGGATCAATTGACAGCAAAGTGCCGATTGAAGAATTTATTAAAAAGCTGCAGTCTAAAGGCATTGGCGGAATGCTGGTTACAGATCATGACACCTATAATGGATATCGGCACTGGAAGAATACGATCAAAGGGAGAAAATACAAAGATTTTGTCGTATTGAAAGGAATAGAGTATGATACACTGGATGCGGGACACATTCTGATCATTATGCCACAGGGAGTAAAGATGCGCCTTCTGGAGCTGAGAGGGCTTCCGCTTTCGCTGCTGATTGATTTTGTGCATCACAATGGAGGAATCTGTGGACCGGCACATCCGTGTGGGGAAAAGTATCTGAGTTTTACGAATACGAAAAGATGGCAGAAATCTCCGGAGTTGATTGAAAAATTTGATTTTATAGAGACTTTCAATGCATGTGAGCCACCACAGTCCAATGAAGGGGCGAAGTATCTTGCTGAAAAATATGGAAAACCGGGAACCGGAGGAAGTGATGCGCATAAGCTGGACTGCGTCGGCATGGGGTATACGGAATTTCCGGTACGGATTGAGACAGAGCTGGATCTGATCCGGCAGATCAGGGAAAAAGGAGAGATCCAGTCCGGTGGGGAGTATTACACGAAGACGACAAAAGACAAAATTGGAAAATTCAATAAACTTCTGATCTTTTCTTTCTGGTTTTATAACCGGGGTGGTGCACTTCTGAAAAAGCACACACGCAAAAAGAAGATCAATAAAGAACAGCCACTTGATGCAATCGATCCAATCGAGATTCCGTATCTGGACAAGATCAAGAGGAAACATTAGTGAGTGGCAAAATTTACTTTTGATACTCACATCATAATTTTAAAGATAAAAAATCCATCTGATTTCTTTTTTTAAAAGAAAACCAGATGGATTTTTTACAACCTGTTATTTTTTGAGAGACATTTCCTTCAGTTTGTTTCTAAGATCTTCAAAGGATTCTTTGTAATTGCGGCTCTGCATTTTCGGGAAAGCTTTCATGATACGCTTCTGCATATGAGAAGTTGCTTTGACATTTTCCAGGTAGCTTCTGCGAAGAAGAGCAATCCGTTCTTTTACTTCGTCAGAAACATCGGCAAGGGTGTCTGAAATTGCTTCCTGTTTTTCGGAAATAGCAGATTTAAATTCTTCCTGCTTCTCAGATACAGTATCTTTGAACTCTTCCTGTTTTTCCATAGCTGTAATGGTACGCTTGTAGATTGATTCACCAAGCTTGTCGGAAATCTGATGAAGTTCGTCTGCAATGTCCTGCATTTTTTCAAGACGTTTGTTGAGCTTCAGGATACCGGATGCTGTTACATAGAGATCGGCAAGTCCGGCAATCACCAGAATACATACAAGAATGATACCGACAAGGAAAGGAATGTGTGAGAGCAGTGTGTCAATCAGTGGATGGAATACATCTACGATGAAAACACAGAACACTCCCCAGATCAGAGAAAACAAAAGGCACACATATCCATTCAGATTGAGCGGCATATTAGAATAATCCCACCATTTGTTATGGAAAACCTTTTCGAGAATGAACCCGGTCAGCCATTCGATTGCAGTAACAAGAATAGCACTTCCGAGATATAGCAGGAGCAGGTTGGAACGAAGCGGTGTCAGAAAATGAATGACTGCAACCACGCCGAAACCGTATACCGGACAGATCGGGCCATTTAAGAATCCACGGTTGACAAAACGACGTTCTTTAAAAGCGGCAAACGCAACTTCTGTACACCAGCCTAAAAAGGCATATATAAAGAAGCACTGAAATAAATAATATAGATGCTGTGCAGTCATAAAAAACCTCCTTGAGTCTGCTGCAAAAAAATATGTAATCCTTTATATTATATACAGAAAGGAAAGATGTGTAAACGGAAAAATGTGCTATACTGAAAACATGACATGGAAGGAGCTGGTAAAATGCTGGAAGAAATGATGCCAAGATGGGTTCCGACAGAAAATGTAAATGGATTTGAAATCTGTCCCGGACTGTATCGTGATGAGGGTGCGACTGCATTTCAGTCGGCAGTTAATTTTACAGTGCATTCAAAAGGGGCTGTGACATGTGAACTTCTTCTGTTTCACAGAAAGGAACCGGAACCTTATGCGGTGATCCCATTCCCGGAAAACTGCCGGATTGGGGATGTATTTTCCATGATGGTATTCGGACTGGATATTGAAGAATTTGAATATGCGTACAGGCTGGATGGACCGTGGAAACCAAAGGAAGGTCTGCTGTTTGATAAAAAGCATATTTTACTGGATCCGTATGCAAAGGCAGTTACCGGACAGAGTGTATGGGGAAAAGCACTAAATACAGGGGGATATCGTGCCAGAGTAGTCCGGAATAATTTCTTCTGGGGCAGTGAAAAGCCAGATAAGATCCCGATGGAAAAACTGATCATCTATGAGATGCATGTCAGGGGATTCACGAAGATGGACAAAAGTGTCCGTCATCCTGGAACCTTTGCCGGAATCAAAGAAAAAATTCCTTATCTGAAAACACTGGGGATTAATGCGGTGGAGCTAATGCCGATCTTTGAATTTGATGAACTGCAGGGGAGCCGTGAGGTTGATGGAAAGAAACTGATTGATTACTGGGGGTATAATACAGTCAGCTTTTTTGCGCCGAATACGAGCTATGCAGCATCAACGGAATACAACCGGGAAGGAGTAGAATTAAAAGAACTGATCCGGGAACTGCATGATAACCAGATTGAAGTAATTCTGGATGTGGTGTTTAACCATACGGCAGAAGGAAATGAATGCGGACCGTTTATTTCGTTTAAAGGATTTGACAATCAGATTTATTATATGTTGACACCCGATGGAAAATATTATAATTTCAGTGGCTGTGGAAATACTGTGAATTGTAATCATCCGGTGGTGATCAAAATGATCCAGGATTGTCTGCGATACTGGGTGGCAGAGTACCGGGTGGACGGCTTCCGGTTTGATCTTGCCTCGATCCTGGGAAGAAATGAGGATGGGTCACCGATGGAAAATCCACCACTCGTAAAGAATCTTGCCTATGATTCGCTGCTTGCAGACACAAAGCTGATCGCGGAGGCGTGGGATGCCGGCGGACTTTATCAGGTCGGAAGTTTTCCGGCATTCCGCAGATGGTCAGAATGGAACGGAAGATACCGGGATGACGTGCGGGAATATTTAAAAGGGGGACTTTGGGTAGCAGGAGCAGCGCTTCAGAGAATTGCCGGTTCTCCGGACATCTATGATACCAGAATCCGCGGAAAACATGCTTCTGTGAATTTCCTGACCTGCCATGATGGATTTACCCTGTATGATCTTTATTCGTATAACCAGAAGCATAATGAGGCTAATGGATGGGGAAATCTTGATGGAAGTGACGATAACCGGAGCTGGAACTGTGGGGCAGAGGGGGATACCGATCAGGTGATGGTTGTTGAACTGCGCCATCGGATGATGAAAAATGCTTTTGCGGTCCTGCTTTGCAGCAGAGGGACACCGATGTTCCTTGCAGGTGATGAGTTTGGCAATACTCAGTTTGGGAATAATAATGCCTACTGTCAGGATAACGAGATTTCCTGGCTGGACTGGACAAGAAAAGAAAAGTTTCAGGATGTATTTGATTTTTGTGCTTATATGACGGCATTTCGGAAACGGCATCCGTCGATCACAGGAGATGCAGGGGCGAGCAGTCTTGGATTTCCGGAGATCAGCTTTCACGGTGAAGTGCCGTGGAAACTGGATTTTTCCAGACCGGAGATCCGGACGGCGGCAGTCATGTTTGCCGGATATGATAACAAAATGGCAAAAGAAGACTGTGTGTATCTTCTGATGAATCCATACTGGGAAGGTGTCTGGATAGAACTTCCACAACTTCCGGGCGGATATAGTTGGCATGTGGCGGTAAATACTGGAGATAAAAAGCAGGAAATTTATCAGAATCCGGTACGGATTTCGGAGGAAAGAATTCTTGTGGGACCGAGAAGTGTGATCGTTCTGGAGGCAGATCAACAATAAAATACTATTGACAAGCGGGTACTCTTCCTTTATAGTAAGGGTACTCGTCTTTTATATTCTCTTTTCTGACCTGAAAAGGCAGAAGGAGAAACTTTTATGAAATATACGAAGAATCATTTTGCCGGAATACTAAGTGTGATTCTGGCGGTAGTATCATTGTCGGGCAGCAGTATGCCTGTCGTATCTGCAAACTCAGCAGAGAGAATCGCAAAGAAAGAAACGATTGTAAAACTTGATGAAAAATTAGGAGCAGAGCCGGGAAAAGTGCTTGAGGAGTTAAAAAACCACGAAAAGGACGGTTATTATCTGGGAACGCCTTACAGCGGCTATCCTCTGACAGCAGAGAACTGCATGCGTCCGAACGGAGCCTACGGTGGAAATGGGGCAATGAACTGTACCGGGTTTGTCGCTTATGTTCTGGAAAAATGTGGAGCGGATCTGTCAGGAATTGACAAAGGAAGTCTCCGTGGCGGCAAGGTCAATGCGAGCAACTGGTTTCATTGGATGACAGACAATGCCGTGGAATCCTATCATTACAACACCATTGAGGAGCTGCTTGCGGGCGGAAAAGCGCAAAAAGGAGATGTGATCTATTTTGAGCCGGTTTCCTGGGAGGAAGAAGATGCAGACTGCCATATCGGATTTTTCTGGGGAGATAATAGCAACGATAACCGGTTCTGGCATTCGGCATCTATCCCGTCGAGTGGTAATCAGATTTCACAGCTTGTGGCAAAATCCAGATCAACGATATATCTTTTTAAGACAACCCATAACGGAAGCCTGGAGATCATGAAGAGCTCTGCAAGGTCAGAGATTACGGCTGATAATCAGCTCTACTCACTGGAAGGGGCAGAGTATACCGTCTGTAAAAGTGGGACATCCGAGGCAGTCTGCGTAATCCGGACAGACAAGAAAGGATATGGGAAGGCAGAAAATCTGCCGGAGGGTTCCTATGACATCAAAGAGACTAAAGCACCGAAAGGTTATGTACTGGACACAAAGCTGCGGCAGATCACGGTGAATGCCGGACAGACCGTGACCTATGAGTGTCAGGATGAACCGGAAAAGACAAAGGTGGAAATCCTGATCCGGAAGCAGGATGCGGAAACAGGGAAAGGGCAGGCGCAGGCAGGACTTTCTCTTGCGGGAGCAGAATTTCATGTGGCATTTTTTGATAGTTTTTTTGACAATCAAAATGAGATCGGTGTGAAGATGCCGCTCAGGAGTTGGAAGCTGAAGTCGGATGCGGATGGTGTGGTCCGTATGGATGAGGCGCACCTGATCAGCGGAGATCCGTTTTTTGAAAATAACGAGCTTCCGCTTGGAACGATTACGGTATGGGAGATGCATGCGCCGGAAGGGTATCTGGTGGACACCGTTACACATTGTATCAGGACTGGAACGGAGCAAAATGGAAGCTATAAAGCCCTGAAAATATGGAATCCAGTGGAAATAAAGGAAAAGCTCATCCGTGGGGACTTAAAGCTGGTGAAAGCGGCAGATAAAACCTTGAAAAGACTGGCGGATATCCCATTTCGGATCACATCGCAGGCAACTGGGGAGAGCCATGTGATCCTGACGGACAAAAACGGGGAGGCTTCGACCGGTGCGTACTGGAATCCACATACCGTCAACACGAATGAGGGGAAGACAAGTGAAGATGGGATCTGGTTTGGGGAAGGAACTCCGGATAATACAAGAGGAGCGCTTCCTTACGGAACGTATCTGGTGGAAGAACTGTCTTGTAAAAATAATGAAGACCGGATGCTGATTCCTGCGTTTGAGGTGGAAGTAACAAAGGAAATGCGAATAATTGATCTGGGGACACTGACAAATGATGAACATCCCGTACCGGAGATCGGGACAAGAGCATCTGACCGGGAAACGGGAACGCATAACGGGAAACGGACAGAACAGGTAACGGTCATAGATCGGGTAAAATGGAAAAATCTGGAGATTGGAAAAGAATATGTAGTTAAAGGCACATTAATGGATAAGGAGACCAAAAAGCCGGTTCTTCAGGATGGAAAAGAAGTGACCGCAGAGAAAAAGCTGATCCCGGATACAGATTCCGGAGAACTTCAGATGGAATTTACGTTTGATGCAACGAAGCTTAACGGAGAACAGGTTGTTGTATTTGAGGAAGTGTATCTGGAAGAGAAGCTGGTTGCAGTGCACGCAGATCTGGAGGACGAAGGACAGAGTGTAACCTATAAAAAGGAAAAGCCGGCAGAAGAGGAAAAACCGGAAAGTCCGGAAAAGCCAAAGGAAACTGAGAAAGCAAAGACGGTTGCAACAGGAGATGGATCTTATGTAAAGATTCTGGTATTTCTGATCGGCGTTATTCTGACCGGGGCACTGCTCCTGTGTTTTCTTCTGAGCCGGATGTGGGGACGAATGTGGAAACGCAGATAAGGATGGCATTGCACTTGAAAGGTTCTTATGCTATAATCGCTAAATAGGAAAATACTTTAGCAGATTGCTGAAGTGAATCAGAAAGAATAAGAAGGGTGGAGAACCATGAATTTACTTTATAAGAGTACAAGAGATGCAGAAAAGACAGTAACAGCTTCCCAGGCAATCTTAAAAGGGCTGGCAGATGACGGCGGATTATTTGTACCGGTTTCGATTCCGAAGCTTCCGGTGTCGCTTGGTGAGCTCAAAGAGATGACCTATCAGGAAATCGCATATACAGTTATGAAGGAATTCCTGACAGACTTTACAGAAGAAGAGCTGAAGAGCTGTATCGCAAAGGCTTACGACAGTAAGTTTGATACCGAAGAGATTGCACCGCTTGCGAAGGTGGAGGATGCTTATTATCTGGAACTGTTCCACGGAGCAACGATCGCATTCAAAGATATGGCACTTTCCATTCTTCCGCACCTTCTGACTACTTCTGCAAAGAAGAATCAGGTGAAGAATGAGATCGTCATTCTGACTGCAACATCCGGGGATACAGGAAAAGCTGCACTTGCAGGATTTGCAGATGTAGAAGGAACCAAGATCATCGTATTCTATCCGAAGAACGGAGTCAGCCGCGTACAGGAGCTGCAGATGGTAACACAGAAAGGAGACAATACTTCTGTTGTTGCGATCCACGGTAATTTTGACAACGCACAGAGCGGTGTGAAGGCGATGTTCGAGAACAAAGAGCTGGAAAAAGAGTTAAATGAAGCAGGCTACCAGTTCTCATCTGCCAACTCCATCAATATCGGGCGTCTGGTTCCGCAGGTTGTATATTATGTATATGCTTATGCGAAGCTTCTTCAGAATGAAGAGATTGCGGAAGATGAAGAGATCAATGTAGTTGTACCGACCGGTAACTTTGGAAATATTCTGGCTGCATACTACGCAAAGAATATGGGAATCCCGATTGCAAAGCTGATCTGTGCATCCAATGAGAACAAAGTTCTCTATGACTTCTTCCAGACAGGAACTTATGACCGTAACCGTGAATTTGTTCTTACAACATCTCCGTCCATGGATATTCTGATCTCCAGCAACTTAGAGCGTCTGATCTACAAGATCTCAGGAGAAGATGCAAGAAAAGATACGGATCTTATGACTGAGCTGAAGACAAAGGGAAGTTACGCGATTACAGGTGAGATGAAAGCAAACCTGGCTGATTTTGCGGCAGGATATGCGACAGAAGAGCAGGTCGCAAAGACAATCCATGATATATACGAAGATACCGGTTATGTAATGGATACCCATACGGCGGTAGCTGCAACGGTGTATAAAGCTTACAGAGAAGACAGTAAAGATGACAGAAAGACAGTAATCGCATCCACAGCAAGTCCATACAAATTTGCAGGAAGCGTTATGTCAGCGATCGATCCGAAGTATAAAGGACAGGATGATTTCAAACTGATCGAGGAGCTTCAGAAAGTATCCGGTACAGAGCTTCCGAATGCCATCAAAGAGATCATGAATGCCGAGATCCGTCACAATACGGAATGTGATGTGGATCAGATGGAGCAGACCGTTAAGAATATTCTTAGCGTAAAATAGACAGGAGAAGACAAAAGAATGAACGGAATGGAAGGAATTTTCGGGATCATTGGTATTGGGGCGGGATTGTATAGCCTGTATGCATGGTTTCAGCTTAAATTCAAAGGAATCATCAATACATCAATTCTTGTACTAAAAGATACGAATATAAAGAAGTGTAAGGATAAGGAAGCATACAGGGCAGCAGCAGGACCGAAGCTTCTTGTGCTTGCGGTAGTGCTGATCTTGTACGGCGCAGAAGATCTGTATAATACTTATGTGCAGAGTACAGGAAAATTATTCTGGGTGATGTTAGTGCTGGTACTTGCAGTACTGGTATGGTTTGCATGGACAGTCAAAAAGCTGAATGCAAAGTATTTTTAAAATCAGATCACAAAATAAAGGAAAAGGGAAGGTGCAGACAAAAAGAGCTGCACCTTCTTATTTCATTTGGCGGAAAAATTTGTTACAATAAAAGTATTGCATGGCAGAGAAAATGTGATGGGGATAAAAGAAAATGTCATGCGAGAGATGAAATGCCGGAAGATTCCGATCCGTTTCAGGATGGAACCGTATTAAAAGAAGCATTTGACAGACTGAATAAATATGTAGTAGGGTAGATGAGATTTGATGGAAAATGTATTTGAGATATTAAAAGATTTACCAAAGCCGGGGGATTACGTTCTTTTGACAGTGGCAAAAGGATCCGCAGCCGGAGAAAAAGCAATTTTGGCAGAAAAAAAAATAATCTGGGAAAGTAAAGAAAACGGTTTCTTTTCAGCACATTTTTCAGAAGCAGGTGACTTGAAAAAATGTGGACTTTATGAAATCAGAGAGCAGCAGGTGTTTTGTGATATAATTGGAGGGCAGGAGCATCTGGTCATTTGTGGCGGTGGTCACGTATCGGTGCCGGTGATCAAAATCGGGATTATGCTTGGATGGAAGGTCACGGTTCTTGAAGATCGTCCGCAGTTTGCCGATCATGCCAGAAATGCGGGGGCAACGGAAGTGATCTGCCAGCCGTTTGAAGATGCCCTGGATCAGATCGAAGGAGACAAGGATACGTATTTTGTTGTACTGACCAGAGGTCACAGATATGATCAGGTTTGTCTGGAGAAGATCGTTGGGAAGGAACATGCTTATATCGGAATGATCGGAAGCCGGCGAAGAAGTGCGATGGTAAAGCAGAATCTGATTGAAAAAGGATGCAGTCAGGAAGTAATCGGCGAGATAAAAAGTCCGATTGGTCTGAACATCGGTGCTGAGACACCGGAGGAGATCGGTGTGGCGATCATGGCGGAAATCATCGAAGTAAAGAATCAGAACAAGAGAGTCTGCGGTTATCCGAAAGACTTGCTGGAAGCAATCCTGGATATCGTTCATCCGGGAAAGAAGATGCTTGCAACGATCATTACAAGAAAGGGTTCTGCACCAAGAAATGTGGGATCCAAGATGCTGATCCTGGAAGACGGCAGCTGTGTTGGAACCATCGGAGGCGGCTGTATGGAGGCAGAGGTTTTAAGAAAAGCGAGAGTCATGATGCATGAAAATAATACAGGACTAAAGACAGAATATGTGGATATGACCGGAGATGATGCGGAGGAAGAAGGCATGGTCTGCGGCGGTACGATCGAGGTGTTACTGGAACCACTCTGGAATTAAGAAAGGATGGAAAAGGCTGTGAGAGATTCTTATGGACGAACAATTGAATATATGAGAATTTCAATCACAGACCGCTGTAATCTGCGATGCAGGTACTGCATGCCGGATGGCGCAAAGTGGATTCCTATGTCAGAAATCCTGACTTATGAGGAGATTGAACGAATCTGCAGGGAGGCTGTCCGGATCGGGATTACCAGGTTTAAGATTACCGGAGGTGAGCCTCTGGTCAGAAAAGGATGCGCAGATCTGATCCGGATGATCCGGCAGATTCCGGGCACAGAAGAAGTAACAATGACGACAAATGGGGTTCTTCTGGGTGAGAATCTGGAAGATCTTCTTGCAGCGGGGCTGGATGCGGTGAATATCAGTCTGGATACACTGATTCCAGAAAAATATCAGGAGATTACCGGGGCAGATGAACTGGAAAGAGTCAGAAAATCCATTTTCATGGCAGAAAAAAGCGAGATCCGGGTAAAGATCAACACGGTCCTGCAAAAAGGAGTCAATGATGAGGAATGGAAAAGTCTGGCAGAGTTGGCGAAAAAGAACAAGCTGGATGTCCGTTTTATTGAATTGATGCCGATTGGACAAGGAAGAGCAGAGAATGGCATT
>UMAP01015916.1_pt1 | contig 21351 bp, 31 predicted proteins | sample 1963731 | NCBI WGS metagenome assembly UMAP01 (sample SAMEA4835918, study PRJEB28245) | human gut metagenome | biome: gut microbiome; material: fecal sample | place: Denmark | collected 2008 | reverse complement strand
GTCGTGAAAAACCGCCTCTTCCCGCTGAAAGAAAACCTCACGCTCAAAACTGTAGAAAATGCTCTTCATGGGCTGGCGAGTGCTGGATTGGTTGCTCTGTATGTGTTTGAGGGCAAGCGCTTCCTTTACCTACCAACATGGGGCAAGTATCAGACGCAGCGTGCGAAGGTAAGCAAATTCCCGTCACCTGATGAAGGGAAACAAGCGGATGAAATCATTTGCAAGCAAATGCGTGCAGATGTTCCCGTATTCGAGAATCGAGAATCGAGAATCGAATTCGCTATTCGAGATGCGGAAGATAGCGCGGAGCCGCAAGCGGCATCCACGCCGCCAGCAATCTCTCTGCCGCTGAATGATGGAACGGAATATTCCGTTTCCGTGGAGCAATGCCAGGAATGGGCGGGCTTGTACCCTGCTGTCGACGTGATACAGCAGCTGCGGAACATGAGGGGCTGGTTGGACGCAAATCCGGCCAAGCGGAAGACAAAACGCGGGATTAACGCATTTATCGTCCGCTGGCTGGCAAAAGAACAGGACAAAGGCGGAACACAGCCTGCACAGTACAGCCGCGCTGCAAAGCCCGGCTACGGCGTGCAGGGGCATCATGACGATCTGAACCCGTTAGAGCGTGCAGCTGTGGACAGGGTGATGGGGCCGGTATCAAAGGGAGCTGCCCGATTGCAGCAAGGCGTGCAGCGCCACGGGGACGAACTTGATGCGTTCCAGCTGGAGGCGGTCGAGCGAATGCTTGCGGAAAACAAGGAGGATAAGGCATGAGATTTGTTTGCGATTGCTGCCACGATCTGACGAACATCGAGGCAGACCGGATGGAGATCCAGGGCGAGAAGCTGCTGGTGTACAGCCGCGGGCGGCTGGTGTACGTGGCGGATCTGGGGCAGATCATGCTGGCGAAGCTGACGCCGGGGAGGGAGGAGGCAAAATGAAAGAGAATGTGCTGGAGCGAAATGCAAGGCTGGATACCGAACGGAAGATTGCGGATTTTCGAGTAAAACAGCAGATGGATTATGCGTTCAAGGTGAAATACGCCAAAATCCGCGCATGGGAATTCTACGATCACCCAGACGTTGCAGGTAGCTGCTACGTAGCTGTCGGCGGGCTGGATTCCATCACGCTGCTCCTGTTCCTTCGCAGCATCGGTATTGATGTGCCTGCCATCTCGGTATCGTCGCTTGAGGATAAAAGCATTCAGCTGATTCACAAGCAACTCGGCGTGAAGCCGCTGAAACCGCTGAAAAGCAAAGTGGAAGTGCTACGGGAGTACGGATGGCCGGTGATCTCCAAGGAAGTTGCGGGGAAAATTTCACTTTTGCAGAATCCAAGCGAGAAGAACGCAACGGTACGCCATGCGATCATCACTGGGGAAACAGGGGCTTACGGCGGGTTCCGCACGGGGACGCGGATGAAGCTGGCGCAAAAATGGCTGGAGATCTTCGGCGGATACGAAAATGAGAATGAAGGCGTTAGCTACAAAACGCCGGATTTTCTCGTATCGGATAAGTGCTGCTATTACCTGAAAGAAAAGCCTTGCAGCGATTATGCCAAAGAAACCGGAAGCTTCCCGTATATGGGCCTGATGGCGTCCGAAGGAGGGCGCAGGCAGAAAGCGTTGATGATGCACGGGTGCAACTACATATCGCCGGGAACGAAACGCAGCTGTCCATTCGCGATTTTTTCGCGGCAGGATCTTTTGCAGCTTGCGCTGGATTTGCAGGTTCCGGTGCCGGAAATCTACGGAGAGATCGTGCGCGACGCAGACGGAACACTCAGGACGACAAAAGCACAGAGAACCGGGTGCTCCATGTGCGGGTTCGGCGTGCACATGGAAAAACGCCCGCACCGGTTCGACCGGCTGTGGGAGCGGAATCCAAAGGAGTGGGAAATGTGGATGAATCACGTAATGCAGGATGATCGCGGGAACTGGTACGGCTGGGGCCGTGTGCTGGACTACATCGGCGTCGAGTGGCGGGATCCGGAAGCCGCGCTGTTAAATCCGGATGAACTGCCCGGCCAGATGATTTTTGATGGAATGGAGGCGTCCGCGCTATGACAGGGCAGGAAATCGTGAAGGCGCTGCGGTGCTGCGCGAAGGGGCTTGGACACGACGACGCGTGCGAAAACTGCAAGGTCGGAGAAATCCAAGATCGGCGGGAATACATCGAGTTTGCGGCTGCTAACGTGATCGAGCGCCTGACCGCCGAGAACGCGAAGGCAGAAGCCGAGAGGGACGCGGCGTTAGCAGACCTCGCGGATGCACGGAGTTGCAAGAATTGCAAGTATGCGTGCGATACGCGCGACTGCTCCAGCTGTAAATCAAAGACGTGCAAATGCCGTGAGTGTCATCTCGACAAGAATGCGTGGGAATGGCGCGGATTGCCGGAAGCGCCGGAGGAAGGAGGCAAGCATGAGTAAAGCTGTTATGCTGAGCATCCGCCCGAAGTGGTGCGAAAAGATCGCCAGCGGCGAAAAGACCATTGAGGTGCGTAAGACGCGGCCAAAGTTGGACACGCCGTTTAAGTGCTATATCTACTGCACGCTGCCAAAATATCCGCACGAGGACTTCATTGCGACGGACTATCCAAGGCCACAGTTTTACGGCGGCGGCAAGGTCATTGGCGAGTTCACCTGTGACCGGATTTATGAGCTTGCGCCCCTCAACCATGCACCGGATGACGTAGAAAAGCAAGCCTGCCTGACGCGGGAAGAAATTGTGAACTACCTAAAGGGAACCGGCTACGGCTGGCATATCGTCAACCTGAAAATATACGACACGCCGCGAGAGCTGAGCGAGTTTTCCCCTGTGTGCAGGTATAAAAATGATGATAAATCGTGTCCATCGCGCATGGTTGCTTGCCCATATCAAAAATATGACTATAACCCTGACGGGAGCATCAACCTTGTTGAGTGCGGGAGGACGCTTGAACGTCCACCGCAGAGTTGGTGCTATGTGGAGGAAGAGACATGGAACGACTGACAAGTCCTAATATCAACGTAGACCCGGATACCGACCGATTTCTGCACGCCGCGATCGGCGGCAAGGAAATCGACTGGAAGCAGTGCCGGGACAGCACGCTCAACGTGCTGATCAACGGCCCAACGAGCAACGGCTTTGGCAAGGATATTTTCCGCAAGATGGTCCGTGATCTGTACGGACGTCTGAAAGCCTACGAGGACACGGGGCTGACGCCGGAGGAAATCAAGGCTCCATTTACGGAGGACGCGATGATAAATCTGGCAGCGCAGGCGCTGGGCGTGGAGCCTAGCCGCCTCCGCGAGCTTGCCGAGGCCGACAGAAACCATCAAATTGTCATCCGACCGTGCAAAATCGGCGATACGGTGTGGGCTGCGGACACGGAGCCCGTAATTCCTCTACACGTCATGGCGGATGCAGTTTATCTGGAGGGAAGACATGGCGGAGACTATGAGAGACTAAGCAACTTCGGGAGCGTTGTTTTTCTTAGTCAGGAGGAAGCAAAGGAGGCGGCGTCACATTGGATGAAGTGAAACGGTGTCCGTTCTGCGGAGGCAAAGCAAAACTCATGGGAGGCAGAGTCTATACGATTCCGGAAATTGATAGGAACGGTGCTTATGTTGGGGCAGACATCGAAGTCGAGCCATCGTGGGTCGAATGCCAGACATGCCACGCAATGGGGCAGGTCTTTGATGAAAGCGACGAAGATCCGGAAAACGCGGTTGCAGCGTGGAACGCAGCAGGCGGCAAAACTCGGACCATCCGGCACGGCAGGTGGCTTGATGGATGCTGTACTGTCTGCGGCTGGGAGTTCCCTGACTGCTGCTCGTATGATGGATACACAGAAGAACCGTGGACGCCAACGCCGTTTTGCCCAATGTGCGGAGCGGAAATTTCGGAGGGATAAATGATGGCGGATTACATCAGCCGCGAAGCGGCGCTGGAAGATTTTGAAGCCAGCAACGCTCACAATCCGAACTGGACACCTCAGCGGGTGAAAACGCTCCTGCTGCGTCAGCGCACTGCCGATGCTGCGCCGATTGTGTATGGCGTATGGCTGGAGGAAGACGGTATGCAAATCTGCTCAAATTGCGGCGAAGAACACGAATGGGATGACTACCGTGCATCTTACTGCGAGGACTGCGGAGCAAAAATGAGGAGGATGAACGATGCTTGAAGGCTATATCAGCCGCGAAGCGGCGGTGAAAGCAGCGAATGAATGGGTAAGCGAGGCGTGCATGGCGCCCGTGATGAGGGTAAGCCGATTGTTCGATAAACTTGCGAAAGTGCCCGCCGCCGACGTTGCGGAGGTGGTGCATGGGGAATGGCTGCGAGCAGATGATGACTGGAATAGCCTCACAACAATTCAGTGCTCCCTTTGCAGCGAAGAGTGGTGCTTTGAGACGGACGATGACGTGAGCTTGCTGAATTACAAATACTGCCCTAATTGCGGCGCGCGGATGGATGGAGGTTGTGAAAATGCCTGAAAGAGATATGAAGAGCGCAGATGTTTGCGCCAGAAAGAATAAGATAAAGACCAACTTTGCAAAAATTTTTGTTTCTGGATCGGCTGAAAAGCCGTATTACAACATTTTGTATTTTGATCCGTTAGATAAAAATTATCACGTTGGGTTCGGTTCGTTTTACCTTTCGTATGTGTTCAAGTGGCTATCGGAAGAATTTGAAATTGAAGATGCACAAACCATGGATGCCGCCCAGGTAGTGCGGTGCAGTGGGAAGGTGAGGGCGACGGAGGAAGCGGAAACCACGCAGATCATTGACGGATGCTGCACCGCCTGCGGTGCATTTATGGATTGCTGCGAAGCGGCAGAATATAAGTTTTGCCCGTAGAACAAAGGAGGTGGCCTGATGGGAACGATTCTAGCGATTGATCCCGGCAATATTAAATCTGGCTATGTGGTGGTTGAGCACGACGGCGAAGAAATTCGCCGCGTGCTGGAGGCCGGGAAGATCGAGAACCCGGCAGTGACTGATATGCTGGATCGGAAGCTTTATGCGAACTGCATAGACGTTGCAATCGAGATGATTGCGGGCATGGGCATGACGGTCGGACAAGAGGTGTTCGACACCTGCGTCTGGATCGGGCGATTCTGGGAAATCGCGTTGAGGTCGGGCGGATATGAGCCGAAGAGGATCTACCGCCGGGAAGAAAAGCTGGATCTGTGCGGCTCACTATCGGCCAAAGACACAAACATCCGTCAAGCCCTCGTTGACCGCTACGCGCCCGGTCAGCCGAACTTCGGCAAGGGCACGAAGAAAGACCCCGGTTTCTTCTACGGCTTCTCTGCGGATATGTGGGCGGCGATGGCTGTCGCCGTGACGTATTTCGACAAGTACATAAAGGGGGTAAAGCTATGAGCAAGATGCAGCGCAAGCCGCCGAGACCGCCGATGCAGCTGACGTGCGATGCCTGCGGGAAGACGTTTATGCGCGCACCGTCCAAGTACAAGGCAAAATACAATTTTTGCAGCGAGGCGTGCGCCTGGGCGGCACATGGGGAAGCTGTGACGGGCCGGGCGGAGCGCGTGCAGATCCTGATCACGTGCTCGATCCCGGTATACCCGGAAATGCGGCCTGTCTGCGGACGGGTGTATCCTGCCGAGAAATACAAATACAGGACAAACCGGACGGGCTACGTCGTCGAGGTGGGCGGCAAACGCGTATGTGTGAGGGTGGACGAATGCAGGGAAATCTAGGGCTCACACCGGTGCAGGCTCCGTGCAAAGGCTGTGCGGACAGGCACACCGGCTGTCACACGGACTGCACCCGATACATAGCATTCCGCCGGGAGGCGGACAGATACAAGCAGGAGAAATCGAAGGACGCGGCGAGATATGCAACAACAAGGGGCTGTATGCGGGCGCTGCACGATGCGAACCGCGCAAAGCGCGAAGGGAGGCAACATTACTGATGAGCACGCCGCGATACGGCTGGTGGGCCTATGCGAAATGGATGATTCGCAGCTATAAGGGCGGCGGGCTGATGACGAAGGCCGAGCGCGCTGCCGTTGCGGATGCAATCGCGGAGACGGAACAGCTCGTTGACGGCGCGGAGCGACTCCGGCTCATAGATTTGGTTCTTTGGAAGCGAACGCATACCCTGCAGGGCGCTGCAATGGCGGTTTATGTATCCGAGCGCACCGCGCAGGAATGGCACAGGCAATTTATTCGCCTTGTGGGGCAAAAAAGAGGGCTTTTATGAAAAAGTCTGCGTCCCAGAGCCAAATTTAACATTTACTATAAGGGCGTAGAGATCAACTCTACGCCCTTCTTCATCGGCACCGCAGCGTTCTGCGGAAACCTCCTCCTCCTGTTCTCGTGTTCTCCGGTGTGAATAAATATATTTATTCACACACGGAGACACGAGAACGAAAAAATGAGGTGGCTGGCCGGTGATCGGGCTTGATGGGGAGGACAACATGGAGGTAAAAAACAGAAAGCTTTCCAGCATTACTGCATACGGGAAAAATGCGAAAAAGCATGACAAGACGCAAATCAACAACGTTGCGGAGAGCATCAAGCAGTACGGTTTTGTGCAGCCGATTGTGATTGACCGCGACGGCGTGATCGTAATCGGCCACTGCCGCGCCATGGCGGCGAAGAAGCTGGGCCTGGAAGAAGTGCCTTGCGTCTGTGTGGATGATCTGACACCAGAGCAGGTAAACGCCCTGCGGCTGGTGGATAACAAAAGCAACGAGAGCGACTGGGACTTTGACCTGCTGGCTGATGAGCTGCCTGGCCTTGACCTGTCGGCGTTTGACTTTGACTGGGGCCTGCGTGATGAACTCGACACGTCAGTTGTAGAAGACAACTACGATCCTGTTTTACCGGCAGAGCCGAAGAGTAAACTTGGCGATGTGTACCAGCTCGGAGACCATCGCCTTATGTGCGGAGACAGCACGTCTTTGACAGACGTACAGAAGCTCGTAGGGGGGGCACAAATGGATTTGCTGCTCACAGACCCTCCGTACAATGTGGACTATCAGGGCACCGCCGGGAAGATTAAGAACGACAATATGGAGGATACGGCGTTTAGACGGTTCCTGACGGATGCATTCTCCAATGCGGCGATGGTTATGAAGTCCGGTGCTCCGTTCTACATCTGGCACGCAGACAGCGAGGGGTATAACTTTCGCGGCGCGTGTAAAGACGCGATGCTGCGCGTCCGGCAGTGCTTGATCTGGGTGAAGAACTCACTTGTGATGGGTAGACAGGATTTCCAGTGGAAACATGAGCCGTGCCTGTATGGTGAGAGCGAGATTGAAGAGGAAGCGCACGAGCCTTGCCTATACGGATGGACAGAAGGGAAGAGGCATTATTTCTTCAAGAACCGCAGGCAGACAACTGTGTTGAATTTTGATAAGCCCGTCAAATCTGCGGAGCATCCGACCATGAAGCCGATTAAACTGTTCGACTACCAGATGCAGTGTTCCAGCAAGCCGGGAGAGAATGTGCTTGACCTGTTTGCTGGTTCTGGCACAACGATCATGGCAGCAGAGCAGAATGGCAGACACGCTTTCTGCATGGAGTACGATCCGAAGTATGCTGATGTCATTGTTGACCGTTGGGAGAAGTTTACGGGGAAGAAAGCGGTGTTGTTGAATGACGATTGAAGAAGCGCAGGCGATCATTGATAAGACAAACAGCCCGTACTTAAAGCGGGACATGGAGAAATTCATCAAACGCCAGCGAAGGAAGGAGGGCGTATATGGCAAGGCCGAAAAAGGAAATAGATCAAAAGCAGTTCGAGAATCTATGCGGCCTGCAATGCACGCTTGAGGAAATCTGCGGCTGGTTTGATGTGTGCTCGGACACATTGGAAGCATGGTGCAAACGAACCTATAAGAGGAGTTTTTCGGAAGTTTTTAAACAAAAGCGCGGAGCCGGGAAAATATCGCTCAGAAGAAGCCAGTGGAGATTGGCGGAGAAAAATGCAAACATGGCAATCTGGCTCGGGAAGCAGTATCTCGGCCAGAAGGACAACCCGGAGGAATCGGTTGACATGGAGGACACTTCCGCGTATCTGGCGGAAGCTGGTATGGAATGATTACGCAGACCCTTCAACCGAAGTTCGGCGAGAAGCATAAGGCATATATCGCGGCGGCGACGCGGGCGACGATCTCCGTAGCGGAGGGCGCTGTCCGTGCCGGTAAGACCATCGACAACATTGCGGCATTTGCCTATTTGATCGAGAAAGGGACACCTGACCGCATCCACCTTGCGACAGGGTCCACAGCGGCCAACGCGAAGTTGAACATCGGAGACGCGAATGGATTCGGACTCGAGTATATTTTCCGCGGACGCTGCCGCTGGACGAAGTACAAAGGCAACGAGGCGCTTGTGATAAAATCTCACAGGCGCGACTATGTGGTGATCTTCGCGGGCGGGGCAAAAGCGGACAGTTTCAAGAAAATTCGCGGCAATTCATACGGAATGTGGATTGCGACAGAAATCAACCTGCACCACGAGGACACGATCAAAGAGGCATTTAACCGGCAGCTTGCCGCAAGGCTGCGCCGTGTGTTCTGGGATTTAAACCCGTCCTCGCCTGGGCACTGGATCTATCAAAACTACATCGATAGATTCCCGGAACGGCTCGGCGGGCAGTACAACTACCAGCATTTCACCATCCGCGACAACGCAACAATTACGGCTGCGCGGCTTGCGGAGATTGAAAGCCAGTATGACGTAAACAGTATCTGGTACAGGAGAGATATCCTTGGCGCACGGTGTATAGCCGAAGGCCTCGTATACCCGATGTTCGACCGCGAACGCAACGTCGCAAGTGAGCGGGGCGGGCCGGGGCGGTACTGGATCTCATCGGACTACGGCACACAGAACCCTACCGTCTTTGCATTGTGGCGGGAATATGGCGGCAAGGCCGTCATGGAGAAAGAATATTACCACAGCGGGCGCGAGAGCGGGCGGCAGAAGACTGACGAAGAATATTATCAGGATTTAGAGGCATTCGCGGACGGATACCGCATTGAGCGTGTCGTGCTCGACCCATCGGCAGCGTCCTTTGCCGAGTGCATCCGGCGGCACGGAAAGTTTTCTGTATGGAAAGCAAACAACGCCGTGCTGGACGGCATTCGATTCACGGGGGCCTGCATCAAAAGCGGAATCATCAAATTTCACGAGAGCTGCAAAAATGCGTTTCGAGAATTTGGCCTTTATAGCTGGGACAAGGACGAAGGAGAAGACTGCGTGATAAAAGAAAACGACCATTGCATGGACGCGATTCGCTATTTCTGTATGACCGTTTTGAGGAGAGAAATCAAGAAATGAGCCTTTTGACAAACATTCGAGGGTGGTTCCGGAATATGCTTTTCCCGCAGGCGGTTGCCGAGCGGGAATTCGGCGTATCTCCGGCAGTCAGCCCGAAGATGGAGCAGAATATAAGCCTCTGGTACGCGATGTTTATTGGAAATCCACCCTGGCAGACGTGCGATGTCATTGCTGTCGGGCTTCCGGCGGCGATCTGCCGGGAGATCGCGCGACCGACGCTGGCCGAGCTGACGGCTAACATCACCGGCAGCGCCCGTGCGGATTATCTGAAAGACTGCTTTGAGCGGGCGGAAGAGAATTTTCACAGCGCCTTAGAACTGGGGCTTGCGCTCGGCGGCGTGGCATTTAAGCCGTATATCTACGGTGAGCAGCTGCTGGTCGACGTGACCGGCGCGGCGGCGTTCCAGCCGACGAAATTTGATCCTGCCGGGCGCTGCATCGGAGGCGTCTTCCGGGACAAGCCCGCGAAAGTGGGCGGGAAGTATTATATCCGCCTCGAATCGCACGAGCTGGACGGCACGACCTATACGATCCGCAATAAAGCATATTACAGCGACGCCTCCGGCACGGTCGGCGCGGAAGCACCCCTGAATGCCGTCCCGGAATGGGCGGACATTCAGCCGGAAATCACGATCCAGGATATGAGCGGGCCGCTCTTCGCGTACTTCCGCCCGCCTGCGGCCAACACAACGGACGCAAACAGCCCCTGCGGAATGTCCGTCTACGGAGACGCGGCTACTGTGCAGCTGATCAAGCAGGCCGATGAGCAGTGGGAGCGCCTGCGCTGGGAATATCGCTCCAGCGAGCGCAAAGTCCTGATGGATGGCACGAGTTCGACTGCGGATATGTTCAACAAGCGTATGTTTGAACTGGGACCGTTCTCCCCTAGCGGCGAATTCTTTCAGTACATCGAGCCGCAGATCCGCGACGAAGCAATCTACCGAGGTTTCCAGAATACGCTTCGCCGTATCGAGTTCAACGTCGGATTGGCTTATGGAGATATTTCCGATCCGCAGACCATCGAGAAGACGGCGACGGAGATACGCAACAGTAAGCAGCGCAAATATGTGCTGATCGACAGCATTCAAACGGCGCTTGAACATACGTTTGACAGTCTGCTCTACGCGCTCGATACATACGCGACGCTCTACAACCTTGCGCCTGCCGGGACGTACAACACCGATTACAGTTGGGGCGATTCCATCCTTGACGACGCTGAGAAGAAGGAACAAGAGCGGGCAAACGACCGGCTTGACCTCGCTGATGGAATTCTGAACCACTGGGAATACCGCGCAAAATGGTACGGCGAGGACGAAGCGACTGCAAAGGCAATGCTGCCGAGGGCGCAGGACATGACAGATGCAAACGCCCCGGCTGAGGTCGAATGAGAAAGGTCAAGTATCCGTTCAGTCCGGAGCTGCTCGACGCCCTCCCGGAAGAACTCGCGGAGCTGTTCCGTGCGCTGGAAGATACGCTGCTGGATGAAGTCTGTTCCCGGCTTAAAATTGCCGATCAGCTCAACGAAGTAACGGTTCAGGATATCCGGGCGCTGCGGTCGCACGGCATTGATCTCAAGAAGATCAAAAGGGCCATCCAGAAGACAGCGGACGTCAGCGAAGAAAAACTGAACAAGCTGCTCGACGATGTTGTGGAGCGCAACCGGCGATATTACAACGACCTTATTACGCTGGCCGATGTGACGAAGCCTGACCGGCTGGTAGACGCCTCCGATATCGACGCGATCCGCAGGCAGACGCTCGGAGAATTCCGAAATCTGACGCAATCTTTGGGGTTTTTAGTGGACAATGGCCAGAGAATGCTTCCGCCTGCGCAAGCATATCAGTGGGCCCTAAATTCGTCAACGCTGCAAATTCAGAGCGGGGCGATCAGCTATAATCAGGCGATTGCCAACGCCGTCAAGCAGCTGGCAGAAAGCGGAATCAAAGTCGTAGACTATGAGAGCGGACACACAGATCAAATCGACGTGGCCGCCCGCCGGGCCGTTATGACGGGCGTGGCGCAAATCTGCGACAAGTATTCCGACCAGTCGGCGGAATATCTGGATACCCGGTATTTTGAGATCACAGCCCACTCCGGCGCACGAGACAAGCCCGGCCCGTCCCCGTGGTCGAGCCACAAGGATTGGCAGGGGCGCATTTATTACAAAAGCGAGAACGGGGAGCCTGACCCGCTTGGACAGTACAAAGATTTTGTGGAAACGACAGGCTACGGCTATGTAGACGGCCTGACCGGCGCAAATTGCCGACACTATAAGCACGCCTATATCCCGGGCGTCATGGAGCCAACCTATTCCGAGGAGCAGCTGGAACACATTGATGATGGTCTCGGCTGCGAGTTTGACGGGAAGAAATATACCGCGTACGAAGCGACCCAAATGCAAAGACGGCTCGAACGGTCGATTCGCAAACAGAAGCGTTTGAAAAACGCCTATAAAGCATCCGGACAAAAGGACAAGGAGACCGCCGCAGCAGCCAAGCTGCGCCGCCTGAACACGAAATACCATGATTTCAGCAAGGCAGCAGGACTGCCAGAGCAGCCGGAGCGGACAAGGGTTCTGTATACAGACGCAAAATCCGAGGCTGCGGCCAGCAAAGCGAAAACGGTTGAGCGGGTGGAACCTCCGACCAACACAGAACCAGCAGAAAGCGCCGGCTTTCAGCCGAGATACACCGACGTAACGGAAAAGTGGCGCGCGGAGGCCACTCCGAACAGCCACACTGTACAGGACTTGCAGGAGTATACTGCAAACGGCGTTACATACAAGGTCGACGGGCATAATGTCGTGCTTGACCACACAGAGCACGAAAAAGAAATTGCCGGACTCCTTGAAAAGGAATTCGGCGGCGAAATTGGGCTAGTTCCGCGTGTCAATAATCCGCAGGGGGTGTCCACACCGGACTATATTTTCCGAGGGGAAGCGTATGACCTGAAAACGCTCGGAGAAAAAGCCGGGGGAAATACGATTTTCAATCGTGTGAAAAAGGCAGCCAAGCAGGGGCAGCGGTTTATTCTGGATGTCACCAAGACCAAGCTTGACGAAAAAACAATAGATGCGCAAATTGAAAAAATATTTGCCAGAAAGGATACTGAGTGGGTTGATGAGATCATTGAAATCCGAAATGGAAAAGTGCAGAGAATCGTAAAAAGAAAATAAAAAAAGAAGCCGACACACCATCTCGCCCTTCTGGGAAGGGGTCGTGGACAGCGACCGGCTCTTATCTATTCTATACCACACTCTCACAAAAAATGCAAGGGGGGAAATTCAAATGGACAACTTCAAAGCGATTTATAAAATGCTGTCTGCGCTGGAACGCGCGATGGATCTTCCGGCGTTCAGCGTGGAGAGCTTCGGCCTGGACTCCATGCAGGTGTCCGGAGAACGTCTCTACAGGTATCTGGAAATGCTTCAGGACGCGGGGCTTATCAAGGGCGCGGAGCTTTATACCGACGTCACGGGCGAAATGCACCTGAGGAATGAGCGCCGGATTCAGATCACGCTGCAGGGGCTTGAATACTTGCAGGAGAACGCGATCATGAAGCGGATCTATAATGCCGCGAAGGGCATTGTAGACCTGATCCCGTGAGGAACGCCGTATGATCGACGAAAAACTGAAAGCCGCCATCGAGCGGGCGCTTGCCGCCGGATTCCGCGTCCAGCTGAAGCGCATGAAGGACGGAACAGTCAAGGCGCAGATCATCAAGGCGGAAGAGCTGAAAAAGTAATACAGATACCGCAGCACAATCGAGTGCGCGGAATGGCACGATGAGCTAACCTGTAAGGTTTTCTTACAGGTTGGCTCTTTTTGTTTTATCAAATCTTGACCGGCCCGAAGTCGCTAAACTACGGGGCAGCAGCGGACGCGACCCGCGAGAACAAAGCGAAGCTGTGAAGGAGAACCCATGAAGCGAGATTTTTTGGAAGGACTGGGGCTCGATAAGGATACCGTCGACAAGATCCTTGACGAGAACAGCCGCGACATCGGCCGGGAGAAGCAAAAAGCGGACCAGGCCAAGGAAGACCTGAACGCCGCCCGGCAGCAGCTGGCCGACCGCGACAAGGACATCGAAGACCTGCGGAAGTCCAGCGGGGACGCCGAGAGCGTCCGCAAGCAGCTCGAAGACCTTCAGGGCCGGTACACCAAGGAAACCGAAGATTACAAGGCGCAGCTGGCAAGCCGGGACTACGCCGACGCCATGAACCGCGCGATTACGGCCAAGGGCGTCAAGTTCTCTTCCAAAGCCGCCGAGAAAGCTTACCTTGCAGACCTCAAGGAGAAACACCTTGAACTGAAAGACGGCGAGCTGACCGGCTTCGACGAGTGGCACAAGGCTCAGCTCGAAGCAGATCCGACTGCGTTTCAGGCAGATAAGCCCACGCCCACATTCGTCAAGCCCGTCGGCCAGGGCGGCGCACCGGCGGCAAAGAGCAAGGGCGCAATGTACGCGCAGCAGTTCAACGCGCAGTTTGCGCAGACACCAAACAAGGAGTGATTTGAAAAATGTCTATCGTTGTAAACACAAAAGCAGAAGTCAGGCCGAATTTCCTCGAAAGCGAAGTCGGCCTCGTCCTGAAAACCCGTGAAATCCCCGCGTCGATGGGCGTGCAGGACGGCAAGTACAAGATCGTCAAGGCAGGCACGCCGTTCCCGTCCGACAATTCGAACGCCGTCGGCCTCGTATTTGAGGACATCGACGTGACGGACGGCAATATGCCCGGCTCCGTGATGGTCGCGGGCCGTGTGCTGGCAGACCGCCTGTCGCTGGCCTCCGCAGCAAAGACCGCGCTGTCCGGCAAGGGCTTCACATTTGTTGATGCGCCGGAGATCACGCGCGGCTATACCGTGACCTACGACAAAAACGACGGCAGCGGCACGCCGCCCGTCGACGAGAACGTCTACACAGAGGGCTCCTATGCCGACGTCTCGACCGAATACCCGTTGACCAAGAGCGGCAACACCCAGACCGGCTGGAGCACGTCTAAGGGCGGCGCTGCCGTCTCCAAGGTCGAAATGACCGGCAATGTGACCCTGTACCCCGTGTGGACTACGGCCTAAAGAAGGAGGAAAAACACCATGCCTGACATTCTTGAACTGATTTCCGACGCTGACCGTCTGGATTTCTCGCAGAACATTTCCGTCGCGCGCCCGGCCTACCTCGGAGACCGGCTGTTCCCGGATCAGAAAACCGAAAGCCTCAAGGCCGAGTACCTGCGCCTCGCAAACGGCGCACAGATCCCCACGATGGCGACCGTCCACGCCTTTGACACCGAGGCTGAGATCGCCACGCGGCCGGCACTCGAAAAGACTGAGGTCGAAAAACTGTTTATCAAGCGCAAGATCAACCAGTCCGAGCGGGTGCAGCTGCTCAACGAAAACGGCGTATATGCCGACAGCGCGATCGTGAGCTATGTCTTTGACGATATGCGCCTGATGGCCGATGCAGTCAAGGTCAGAACCGAGGTCGCGAAAATGGAAGTTATCGCGACCGGCAAGATGACCATCAAGGAAAACAATCTCAACATGACCGTCGATTACGGCGTTCCGTCCGCAAACACCGGCTTCAAGATCGACTTCGGCGCAGATGCTGATATCGTCGGCCAGCTTCAGGCCATCGCGGATCAGGCGGCGGCCTCCGGCCACGCCCTGAGCGAAATGGTCGTCGGTACGAAGATCCTGCGCAAACTCGCGTCCAACAAGGGCATTCAGACCCTCGTATACGGTACGGTCGGCGCTGGTACATACGTCACCACCGAGAAGCTGCGCAGCCTCTTTACCGAGCTGTTCGGCTTCGGCCAGATCACGACCAACGACCAGCGCTATAAGGCGCAGGCCGCAAACGGCGCGGAAAAGACGCATCGATTCTTCCCGGAGGACAAGGTTGCGTTCCTGTCCAACGGCACGGCCAATTCCTTCGGCGTTGGCCTGTGGGGCGTGACGCCGGAAGAAAAGGGCTATGGCCCGTACACCGACAAGAGTGCACAGCAGTATATCACGATCACCCAGTGGGAAACGCCTGACCCGAAGACCACCTGGACAAAGGCAAGCGGCCTGTTTATTCCGGTCGTGCCCGATCCTTACGGCCTGTTTATTGGCGCGGACGTCAGCAAGTAAAATCGAGCCTCCGCGCCTGCATGACGGGCGCGGAGGCTGACCGGAAGGAGGGCGCAGCATGATCTACGCCGATTATGAGTTTTACGCGACCGTGTACCGTGGGACGGCGCTGGACGAAGAGCAATTCTGCGGCCTCGCCCGCAAGGCGTCGGCTTATGTCGATTACATCACCATGAGCCGCGCGCGCTCCGCCGCCGGGGATAAGCTCGAAGCAGTCCAGAACTGCGTCTGCGCGCTGGCCGAGCTGGAGCAGGACGCCGGGAAGCTGGACAGCCTCGTCTACACGACCGACAGGCCGGTATCGAGTGAGACGGTAGGCGGCTGGTCGCGCAGCTTTGGCTCACGCAATCTGTCGCAGGCAGATATGCAGCGGACAGAGACGCGCCGCCGTGAGATCGTGCTGGCGTACCTCGGGCCGACTGGATTACTCAAAGCAAGGGGGTATGGGCCGTGTCCATGTTCCCCCACACCGTAACCATCTACAACGTCTCACAGGAGACAGACCCGGCGACATTCAAGGACGTGGAGAAAACCTACATCACCGTCCTGCGCGGCGTTCTGCTGGAAGCCTCCAAGGCGGCCAACGTCCGCCAGAGCGGGCTTGAGGGCGCGGATGCGGTGAATCTTTACATCCCGTTCTCTACGCCTGCCGTAGACGGCGTGACAGGCACAGAGAAGCGCTACGTCGGCCCGCAGGAATTCTGGCGGGCAGCCGATAAAAGCGGAATCTGGACGCTCTCCACGGACGGCAACGGCGGAACGACATTTTTTATTAAGGGTGAAGTCGTGGAGCCGGACAAGACCGAGCAGGCGCTTGAAATGCTCTATGACGACGTTTACAAGGTCACAAAGGTCGATATGAAGGACTTCGGAAGCCAGGACATGAGACACTTCGAAGTCGGAGGGGCCTAATATGCTGAAATTCAGCGTAAAGGCAGACGGCTTTGATGAATTGCATGAGACAATCGCGCAGGCGTGTACCAAAGCGGAGCATATTGTCGCACTTCAGGCAAGAAAGGACACAGCCCCGTATGTGCCATTCTTGACCGGTTCCCTCGACCGCAGAACACAGGTGGAAGGGAATGCGATTATCTATCCCGGCCCATACGCAAGGTTCCTGTACTACGGGAAAGTCATGGTAGACCCGGAGACCGGAAGCACCTACGCGCCGAAAGGCGGGACAAAGGTACTGACCGACAAAAATCTTGTGTTCAACACGTCAGGACACAATCAGGCGCAATCGCATTGGTTTGAGGCTTCAAAGGCCGAGAACCTCGACAAATGGATCCGTGTAGCGGATAAGGCGGTGAAGAATGGACTCTGAAAAGCAAAAAAGGCTGGTATCTGCGGAGGAAGAACAGGATATCTCCCGAAAGATGATGATCTGGGCAAATTCCTTCTCAGACGACGATATGCCGACCGCAACGATCAACTACGAATTCCTCGCCGCCGACTCGGCAAGCATGGCCCTGTCCGCCATTCAGGGCGCGTACATCACACGAAAATTCATCCTCGGCGGGCATGAGGCGGAATATCAATTCAAGATCATCGCCCGCATCAAGCCCGGAAACAGCAACGACAAGCGCCTGAAATGCGACGCCATGCTGAACCGCTTCGGGGATTGGGCCATGCAGAACCCGCCGGATTTGGGCGACGGGATGCGCGTCCGGCGCATGGAAGCTGTCAGCCGCTCGGCCCTGTTCGCCCGGTATGAGGACGGCACAGAGGATCATCAAATTCTAATGAAACTGACATATGAGGTGATTTAACTATGGCAAATAAATACACAATCGCGGCAAAAAACGGCGAGAGCGCAGTCCGTGAAATGCTGATTACCGCTCTGGACACCAGCGACAGCACCACATCGAAGTGGTCGGCGATGGGCGTCAAGGTGACGGAGAGCTCCATCAACTACGATTGGGGGCAGGAAACGAAGAAGGACATTCTGGGGCACGTGTACACGAACGCACAGACACCAGAAATGACACAGAGCTTTTCCGGCAGTGAGATTGTAGGCGGTGACGACGTGATGAACCATCTGCTCAATCTTGCAGTCGTGGAGAAGAACCATGCCGCTCTGGTAAATCAGAAATGCCTGATCATCCACACATACCTGCAGGACTCCGAAGGGAAGTCGTTTGCAGAGCAGTATGACGCCTGCGCGGTGCTCGTCACGACAGACGGAGGCGAGGGCGGCGGCGTTCTTGCTTCGGACATTGAAGTGACATACGGCGGAAACAGGACAACAGGAACCGCAGCGCGCGGTTCGGATGGAACCATCACGTTCACGCCGGATTCGGATTAAGGAGGCTGCATAAATGCCTGAAATCAAATTTGAAACCGGTATCGTATCGTTCAAGCTGAACGACGCGGCGGAAGTCTCCTTCAACCCGACCGACAGCGCATTTGTCGAACAGATCTTCAACACCTTTGACGAGCTGGACAGGAAGCAGGAGGCGTATAAGGCCGAAGTCGACCACTGCGCGGACAAGAAGGAGATTTTCGCCATTGCCCGCCGCCGCGACGCGGAAATGCGGGACATGATCGACGGCCTGTTTGCCAAGCCTGTCTGCGCAGACCTGTTCGGCACTATGAACGTCTACGCGCTGGCCGACGGCCTGCCAGTATGGTGCAACCTCATGCTGGCCGTGATCGATCAGATCGACACGAGCTTCGCGGCAGAGCAGAAGAAGACCAACCCGAGGATTGCGAAATATACAGATAGATGGAAAACGCGCAGGCCCCCTGTTCGCGAAATATATTGATAGATGGGGAAAGTGATCTATTCCCTGCCGACCTCTGTTGAGGTCGACGGAACAGAATACGCGATCCAATCTGATTACCGCGCAATCCTCGATATCCTCGTAGCCCTGACAGACAGGGAACTGGACGAGCGGGATAAGGCGGAAGCGGCGCTGACCATCTTCTATCCCGACTTCGAAGAAATGCCCGTCAGCGACTATCAGGAAGCCCTGAACCAGTGCTTCCGCTTCATCGACCACGGGCAGGAGAATCGAGAGAAGAGAAAGCAGCCAGAGATCATGTCATGGGCGCAGGACTTTGATCTCTATATTGCGCCTATCAACCGAATCGCGGGCTGCGAGGTCAGGGCGCTGGAATACCTGCATTGGTATTCGTTTCTATCGTACTATCAAGAAATCGGAGATTGCCTGTATGCACAGGTGGTTTCTATCCGCGATAAAAAGGCCAGAGGGAAGAGCCTCGACAAACAGGAGAGGGATTTCTACCGGCGCAACCGGGATATCGTCGATCTGAAGACAACATACTCGGAGGCCGAAGCCGACCTGCTTGCCGTATGGGGAGTCGGGACAAAAAACAGCCGCCCCGGTTAAGGGGCGGCAGCAGGAAAAACTTATTTTTTATACTCGAAAACGATTTCGCTACCCCAGAAGCTTGGAGAGAATCGAATCTCGATCTCACTCCAATCCTGCGGCGCTTCATATCCGACGACACCTTTCATTTTCTTCCCGGCGGCAATCGTGCCGTCAAGCTGCGGCTCGTCGGAACTCATCATGGCGGTGAGGCTGAGGCTGGTTGTATAGCCATCAATGTAGCTTTCGAATGAAAGCATGGTGCTGGACGCAATATCGCGGGATGAATTGTTTTCGATCTCGAATTCGCACAGAACAAAGACCTTTCCATCATCCGGCGAGACGTAATTTTGGCCGGAATTCTCGGTAACACTGAGCAACGTGACCGCCACGCCGTCTAGAACGACCTGATCCCCAACGCCAAATGTTTCAGGCCCGGAATCGGATTGCTGCGGCGGCTGCTGCGAAGAAGAAACTGAGGTTCCGACCTTTTTCGGCTTGGAGGACGATCCGCAGGAAGCAAAGGCCGCGCCAATAAAGACGAAAAGACAGAGGAATACGATTAAAGCCGTCAGGCAGCCGCTGGGGCGTTTCGCCTGCTTTTTGGTTTTTAGCCCGCCAACAACGTCAACGCGGTTCGAGGCGTTAATCTTGATGGTAAAAAACGCATTCTGTTGCCCTTCGGCAATGGTAAAGGATATGGTTTTATCCAGACGGCGATACCGGTAAAAAGAAAGTTCGTGCTGGCCCGGAGCGGCCACGGCTCGAAGTTCTTCACCGTTTTTCAGCGTGCCGACATCACAGCCATCCAATGCAACGCCGACGGTCAGGCCAGAACCGTAAAAAGAATTGTCCCGGCTGATTTGGATAATGCAATCACTCATATTTCTTCCCTCCTTACTTGGAAGATAACACAAATAATAACAAAAATCAACCGAAAAGGTGGTGAAAATATGGCAGATGGGAAAATTGTGGTCACCGTCGACGCGGACGCAAAAAAGGCGCAGAAGGAGCTTGATACGCTGTCCGCGAAAATCGACAAGATGGAAGCCAAGCTAAACGAGGATACCGGAACGCAGAGCGGGCTTAAAAAGGAGCTGGACGCTGCGCTTCAGTCCGCAAAGCAGACGGAAGACGCGCTGAAATCGCTCCGCTCGGAGGCTGACCGCCTAAAGGGCATCACATCCGGAAACGCTTCGGCTAATCCAGCGGAGTACATAGACGCTTATTCTCGACAGGCGGAGGTTGCTGCACAAATCAAAGAGCAGGAACAGCTGCTGGTGCAGCAAAACAAAACGGCGGAAAAGCTCGGGAGTCAATATGCAAAGATCACCGACAAGGTGATAACCCAGACCGATGCGCTTGACGCTGCAAAGACCAAAGCCGGTGAGCTGGTGCAGCAGATCACAAATGCCAGCGGAGCTTCGGCTAAAATGGCGGAAGTATCGGCAAGCGTCGAAAAAAGCATGAACAAATTCGGAAGAAGATTAAGCGGGGTACTGAGGAGCGCGCTGGTCTTTACCGTCCTGTCCCGCGGCCTTTCGCAGCTGCGCAGCTGGCTTAGCCAGACGATCATGCAGAATGAGGCGGCCCGGGCGGCAGTCGCGAGACTGAAAGGCGCTCTGCTCACACTGGCACAGCCTTTGCTTAAAGTCGTTATCCCAGCATTTGTGCTGTTTGTAAATGTATTGACTCGCATCGTAACCGCGATTGCAACACTTGTCTCTAAGATTTTCGGAACGTCATACGCACAGTCTGCGGCTGACGCCGCAGCGGCATATGATGATGAATCCGAAGCCATTGCAGGGGTCGGAGACGCGGCGAAGAAAGCCGGAAAGTCTCTTGCCAATTTCGACGAGATCAATCAGCTTTCCAGTAACTCGGATAGCAGCGGCGGCGGGGCAAGTGCAGGCGGTGGAATCGGAGACGGCAGCATTGCACCTGATTTCAGCGCCATGATCAGAGATCAGCTGACATCTATCACAGAGCTTTTCGTCGGAGCGGCCCTGCTTGCACTGGGCGCGATCTTGACGTTCAGCGGCGCGAACATCCCGCTTGGAATAGCGCTTATGGCAGTTGGCGCGCTGGCGGTGTGGGACGCGGTAAGCAATCACTGGGGAGAAATCGCTGGAATCCTGCAAGGGCAAGTCGGACTTATCACGGCGATTGTAAGTACTGCCTTGCTTGCAATCGGCGCGCTCCTTGTCTTTTCTGGCGCAAACATTCCGCTTGGCCTCGGACTGATGATCGCCGGTGCGGTCGGCCTTGCGGCCACTGTGGCGGCAAACTGGGGCTCAATTACAGAAGCGCTGCAAGGGCCCATCGGAATCATTACGGCAATCGTAAGCGGGGCGCTGCTTGTTGTCGGCGCGATCTTAGCGTTCAGCGGCGCAAACATTCCTATCGGCATTGGGCTGATGGCGGCCGGGGCGGTCGGTCTCGCTGCGGTAGCGGCTGTTAACTGGGACACGATCACGGCGGCCCTGCGGGGCCCTGTCGGAAATATTGTAGCGATTGTGGGTGCGGCATTGCTTGCGCTTGGCGCAATTCTCGCATTCAGCGGTGCGAATCTGCCGCTCGGTATCGGGCTG
>UMAP01042917.1_pt1 | contig 21784 bp, 17 predicted proteins | sample 1963731 | NCBI WGS metagenome assembly UMAP01 (sample SAMEA4835918, study PRJEB28245) | human gut metagenome | biome: gut microbiome; material: fecal sample | place: Denmark | collected 2008 | reverse complement strand
CCGCCGATGTAGAGATGGTCGCCATATGCGAACAGGTTACCTGCGCAGGATTCTTTCTTTCCAAGACCGAATTCATATTTGGCACCTTTGGATGTGTCTCCGATGATCGGTGTCCAGTTCCAGGTTCCGTCGGCTTTCGGATCACCGCGGTATACGGCGAATCCCTGTTTGTGATTGACGCCTGTTGTGGCATCTGTCTTGCCTGTTACCATGGATACGTACAGAGATCCGTTGAATGGAACAAGATCCCATAATCCGCCGCCGTTAATACTGTCGCGGATCCAGCAGGCCGGAAGATTGTCGAAGGTCTCCTGGTTGGCGATAACGGACCAGCTGTCTACGTCTTCTGGATTTGTAGTGGAAAGAAGACGTACACCCTGCATACGTGGGTTATCGTCTTTGTAACGTACGTCTTTTTTGGCCATTGCTTTGATCGCATTCTGGTATGCCTGTGGAAGCTGTGAACCGGATGCGAACATGTTGTCTGGATCTGCGCCGTCGGTAGCCAGAGATACGAGAAGCTTGCCATCCATAACGGTGAGTCCGCGGATTCCGTTGGCGAATCCGGAGTTCTCTGCAGTCTTCTGCATAACAACTTTGGTTTCATTTGTCTCAGGATCGATCTGAAGCAGACGGGATGTCGGGAAGCCGGCGCAGGCAAAATATAATTTGCCATTGTATTCTACGGCCATTCGGTATCCGTTCCAGTTGACGAATGCGGAGCTCTCTTTTTCGACGTAGACAACTTCTGTCTCATAGGTGTATTTGTTCACACGCATGATACAAGGGGTTCCGTTGGTAGATGTTGCTCCGTCAGGGAAGTTACCGTTGTACACAACATTCAGGATATTGGTTGCTACGGTGCCGGCTTTCTGTGCCGGATTTTCATCCCCGCGGTTCTGGAACAATTTGGTCAGATTGTTCTTGAGATTGCGGTAGTAAATACCTGAGATTGGATTCCAGCAGGTGCCAAGGTAGATATAATTTCCATGTTCTACGCAGGACCATACATAGCTTTGGTTACGGTTGCTCTCTTCTCCCATAGCATCGAATGACAGGATACCGTCAGTCTCACCGGCTCCTCTTTCCGGATGAGAAACTTTCTCGATGCTGTAACCTTCGGATGAGAGTGGGGCAGCGCTTACATTTACTCCTGTTGCAACACAGGACACAGAAAGAACTGCTGTCAGTACGAGTTGGAAAAATCTCTTTTTCATAATTTTCCTCCATTATTAAATTGTTAGTTTCATAGATGATTGTATTATAGGCGAACCCCTGTTGTAAATCGTTTTTTTGCGTATTTTACAGCTAAAAATAAAAAAAATGTAGAAATTTGAAAAAAATTAAATTTTTTTGAAAAAAACGCGACAGGTTTTTAAAAGTTATGTGTATTAATATATAGAGGGAGACAAAAAGAAGAATTTATATAGATTGGAGCAATCGAAAAAGACTATGTCGAGATTGCATGTGAACTGTGGTTACAGCCCCGCACCCCATCATTTACATACGCAGGAAATACTCAAAGAAATGAAAAAATCCGATGAATATAAATAATAGAGTATTGATAAATATTGATATGTGTGCATTGATAAACGTACTGTAAATTTTTGGGAGTTGCGGGATACTGTAAATCGCCGGAGGATTTGGATATCGTCCACCGGTGTTATAATTCCGGGGCTTTATGTGTAGGGCCCCGGAATTAGCTATATATAGAGAGATTATGAAAGAGAAGATGAGATATGACGATGCGGCAATTTATTAAGAAATTATTTGTAACGATTATAATGATTGGGATTGTACTGGCGGCGGTATTGAAGGTTGGTTATATATTGATCTGTAAGGTTATTGTGGTGATTATATTTGTAGTACTTGCGATTCAGTACTGGGTCGGTGAGGATATCAGGAAAGCGGAAGAAGAGAAAAGGGGAACCTGGTTATTCACGCTTGGATTTATCGGGCTGACTGTGCTGACAATGCTTGCGGCCAATATCCCGGGACAGGTGCAGCGGGATCAGTACCTGTACCTTACGAAAGAGCATACGGAACAGCTGGAGAAGGTGCTTTTAAGAGAGGCGACTGCGGATAGTGAAAGATGCATACAGTGGTATGAAAAGCAGATGCTGGGCATCAGGAATAATAAGGCGCTTGGGAATCCGGCTATGCAGACGGAGGATGAAAGACAGTATAAGAACCGCATCGATGGAAAAGAAGTGTACCGGGATCCGGATACATGTACTCTACGTGTGAAAGAGCTTAAAGATGGCAGTACGAAAGACAGTGTACTGATCAATGGACCGGTGGGAGAGATCATAGCGATGCGGGAGCGGATTTTCTATATTGATATGGAAGATCATAATGTTCTGAAATCTGTAACCTATGACGGAAGGAAGAGAAAGACCTGGACGAAGGATCCGGTAAAGCAATTTGCCGTAATCGGTGGATATGTGATCTGCTGTACGGAGGATGAGAAGCTTATCCGTTGTGATATGTCGACGGGCAAGAGAAAGGAACTGGCGGATCATATTCAGTACTTTTTTGCCGGCGCGAAGCTGTATGCGCAGAAGGGGTCGAAGATTGTGTCGGTCAGCTATGACGGCAAAGAGGTCAGGGTATTTAAGAAAGATGTGGTTATGATGGATAAGAAGGAAGACAAGATATATTATAGGAGAATGGACAGGAAGAAAGAGCAGATGTATGTGTGTGATGTGGATGGAGGGATGGAGAAGATGGTTGGAAGCCGAGATTAATTGTCTTTAATTTATATATCCGTGTTCTAATATATCTTATGCAAGAATATATTTAGAATAAGCTTGAAATTTATCGTAAAAGGGGTATATAATAAATGAAGAGAGATTACTTCGCAAAAAGCGAACAAATATACAAAGGAGGACGAGCTATGATTATTATGGATATTAAAGTTGACAACATATATGCATTTAAAGATTTTCATATAAATATGTCATATCCAAAGAAAATAGTGAATTCGACTATAGAAAATGAATTTCTGGAAGAGAGGACAAATTTTCGGTACAAAAAAGTTAATATCATTATGGGTACAAATGCAACAGGAAAAACAACTATGGGTAAGTTGTTAATGTTGTTTACTAATTATTTGAATGATGGAGGATATAAGCGGTTTACTAATAGAATTGCAGATGTAAAAAAAGCAGCAAAATTGCAGATCGATTTTGTGACAAACGAAAATTTATTATATAGATTTGAGATGAATGTCGGTCCGAAGACCCAAAAAAGTTATACAGAAGAAGATGTAGATATTAAGATTTTCTATACACCAATAGAGACAAGAGACAGTTATGAAACATGTGCGTCAAGATTGGATATGTATGAGTGTGAAGAAACGACATATGAAAAAGTAAATACAAACGGATGGAAATTTTCATATCCGATAGATTCGTCAGGGGACAAGGTTTATAGTACGATAGAAGAGAATAGTAAATATATATACATATTACAGCAGATTTTAAAAACACTTGATTCTTCGGTGGAGGAAGTAGTAAAAGTTTCTGAAGTAGAGAATACATATGTAATAAAATGGAAAAATTGTTCAGCAATTATTAAGGATGGAAAAATCGCTAATGGTGAGGTAATGTCCAGTGGAACTAAGGCAGGGCTTGAAATATCTTATATAATAACCTCTCTTTTATGTGATATGCATGATTTATATTATTGTGATGAATTATTTTCTTATGTGAATAGTGACATTGAAAAGGCCTGTTTGTCGATTATAATTGAAAAACTCTCGGGGAGAAAGCAATTGTTTTTCACAACACACAACTCAGACATATTAGATATGCAGCTGCCAAAGCATTCATTTACATTTCTGAAAAAAGATGTAAATAACGAAGATGATTCAATCAAATGTATTGCGGCATCTCAGTATTTAAAAAGAAGCACGGACTCGTTAAAGCATGCGGTGGAAAATGATCTGTTTTGTACAGCGCCTGAATTACATAGGCTATTTGAAATTGCTGATTTGTAATTAGGAGGGATGCAAATGAGAAAAAGCGGTATTTATTAATATTATGTAGAGGGTGAAGATGAGAGAAGTCTGCTTAACACATTGAAGTTGGATCTGCGTTGTATTGAGAGTGGAAAAATTGATAAGTTTAATGTAATTCAAAGTCGTTTTACGACTGCAAGAATGCGCACGCTAAAGACGGGAACAACAGTAGTTCTGGTATATGATACAGATGTAGAGATGAATACGAAAATTTTAGATGAAAATATAGCTTTTCTGAAAAGACAAAAAGGAATAAAAGAAGTAATTTGCATTCCGCAAGTAAGAAATTTGGAAGATGAACTAGTGCGGGCCTGTAATATAAAAAATATTGTGGATTTGACTAAGAGTCTTACAAAAGCAGATTATAAAAGGGATTTAATTAATTGTAGTAATTTAAGTGACAGATTAAAAAAATGTAAATTTGATATAACAAAAATATGGGCAGAAATTCCAAAAAACAATTTTAAAAAATATGGAAATGATTCCGAAAAAATAAAAATCAAGTCAAAGAAATAGTTATAGGAAAAGAAGCGCTACTTCCAGCAGTGTCATTCTTGTGTAAATGACATTACCGGAAGTGGCGCTCCTTTTTGTTGGACTGTATGATTAATGTAACGTGGGAATATGAAATTTGTGGTGGGGATGGGATTAAATATATGTTAGATTGTGGTTAAATGGCGTTGCAATTTGGAATACTATCACGTAACATTGAAGAATAAGAAGAAAGCATTAAATGAAAGAAGATAAAAACAGGAGCAACATATGCAACACACACAGCAATTATTTTTAGAGGCATTAAAAGCCGCATTAAAAAATGAACAGGTAGAATGGAATAACAAGTTGGAAGCGCAGGAATGGATGGACCTGTTCCGCATGGCGGAAGTGCACCAGATCCTTCCGATGATCTATGAGGCCGTATATCGAAGTCCTGCGGCCGGGCAGGCGGATCCGCAGATACTGGCTCCGGCGAAGGCGCAGATGGTGCGCACAGTGATCATGCAGACGCAGAAGACGGGAGAGTTTGAGCCGCTTTACAGATATCTGAGAGAGAGCGGAATCTGTCCGTTAGTGGTGAAAGGGATCGTGTGCAGGAACATTTATCCGAATCCGGATTATCGGATATCCGGAGATGAGGATCTGCTGATCCGGCCGGAGAATTTTAGAAAATGCCACGATCTGTTGCACGAATATGGAATGCAGACATCGGAGCAGGATATGGATGCGGAAGAACTGGAATCGGTTTACGAAGTACCATACGGGAAGAAGGGAAGCCTTATCTACATAGAGCTCCACAAGAGTTTATTCCCGCCGGAATCAGAGGCATACGGGGATCTGAACCGCTTTTTTGCAAATGTACATGAAGATGCGATTGATATCAGGATCGATGGAACGGATATCCGGACAATGGGATACACGGATCATCTGTTTTATCTGATCTGTCATTCGTTCAAGCATTTCCTGCACAGTGGATTCGGCATCCGGCAGGTGTGCGACATCATATTATTTGCCAATGAATACGGGGATGCGATTGACTGGGAGAAGGTTCTGAGACAGTGTAGGGAGATACATGCGGATCTTTTTGCTGCGGCATTATTTGCAATCGGTGAGAAATATCTGACATTTGATCTTGGGAAAGCGCATTATCCAAAGGCATGGCGCAAGATCAGTGTGGATGAGACGGATATGCTGATGGATCTTCTGGACAGTGGTATCTATGGAAATGCGAATATGAGCCGGAAGCACAGCAGTAATATGACGCTGGATGCGGTGGCAGCAGACAAGAATGGAAAGAAAGCCGGGAATACGGTCTTAAAGTCTTTGTTCCCATCGGCAAAAAAGCTCGAGGGGCGGTATCCGTATCTTAAGAAACATCCGATTCTTCTTCCGATTGCGTGGACAGACCGTATCTTAAAATACCGTAAAGAGACAGTGGCAGGAGGGGATAACGCTGCGGCAGATTCCGTGAAGATTGGAAATCAGAGAATTGAACTTATGAAGAAATATGGAATCATTAAAAAATGATAAAAAATGTTGATGACGTAACAGGTATGTATAGGATATAATATATATGTTATATGCATTGTATAAGTGCATTGATGTGAGAGAAATACAGAAAGGGAAAAAGTATGAAAAGAAAGAAAAGTACACAATTGCTGGCAGTAGCGCTGACAGCAGCAATGCTGGCGCAGCCGGTAGGTGCACAGATGGTGTTCGCGGAAGGTAATGTGGATGCAGTGCAGCAGGAGCAGGCAGTAAGCCCGGCGGCAGAGACAACGAGAGCAGTTCTTAAGAGTGGAACGGCAGTAATTCCGGCGGATGCAGACCTGAATCAGGTGAAAGAGATCCTTGGTAAGACATTGGTTGAGAATGCGGATCAGGTGGATCTGAGTAGTCTGGAGTGGGAGTATGAGTGTAAAGCGACGAGCGGATTGTCGTCGAATACGGCATGGGGAAGTATTGAAGGATTTACAAGTTCCAAGAAGGTATGGGGTATTTTAACAACATATACCCATCCATCTCTGGCAGCAAATACTGATGGAACCTATAAGGTCCGTTTAAAAGGCACAACAACGGAAGTAACTCTGACAAAGACGCAGAAATTAACTTCAGCTATATCAACAAAAGATAATACAAATGTAAACCTTGTATACAACGAGGACGGAAGCATCAATTATGACGCAGTACGTCAGAATATCTTCAATACAGTTGTAGCATCTACAGTTCCGGAGAATCTGACAGCAGACGATGTAACGATTGAATATTATGCAACTGCAACAACAGGAGCAGCAGTAGGTTTTGGAAAAGAATGGATGCCGTTAGAAGGTGGAACGAGTGGAACACTAATTCCTCTGACCTACCCGGCAATGGGAGATGGAACCCAGAAGATTAAGATTTCTTATGCTGGAACGGATACATATTCCGGAGCAAGTGCAGAAGCAACGGTTAATATCGATATCGGCAGAGAGCAGTCAGTGATCGCATTCAAAGAGAATCCGACGATCAAGCTTGTATATAACGATGATCTCACAGTAGATTATGCGGCAGCTAAAGAAGCGATCATGAATGATGTGATCGACGTTGAGAAAAGCAGCCCGGAAGGATTATCACTTGATAACCTGACAATCGAGTACTATGCAACAGGAGCATTAGGAAGTCTTGTAAAAGCATGGGCACCGATCGAAGGCGGCAAGATTAACGGTCTTACTTATCCTGGAATTCCGGAAGGAACACAGAAGATCCGTGTTACATATGCAGGAGACAAAGAGAATACTGCCGTAACAGCAGAGACAGATATCAAGGTAATAGATCGTGAACAGTCAGCATTCAATCTGAATGAACCGGCAGAAGGAGCTGCTTCTTATGAAGTTCCGATGGCATTTAACGAGGATCAGACATATGATTATGATGCCACAGCCAAAGCAATCTACAATGCAGTTGTAGCATCTACAGTTCCGGAGAATCTGACAGCAGACGATGTAACAATCAGATACAACGCAGGAACAGATATGCTTAAGAACTGGCAGCCACTGAATACAACAGACTGGACAAGCACATTTACGAAATTCGGACCTGGCGAATGGACGATTCAGTTCTCTTGGGCAGGTAATAAAGAATACAAAGGTGCAACAACAGAGGTAAAGGTTAATGTAACAGACAACCGTCTTGCAAGTGCCATTGTATGCAAAGAAGGCGTATCGTTTACTTATAACATGGATGCAGCTGTAATGAAGCAGGCAATCTTTGACAACGTGATTGACTGGGAGAACAGTACGCTTCCTGCAAAAGATACATTGACTGTGGATAACTTCACAATGGAATATTATGGAAGCAATACACTTGCCGGTGATATCGACGGCGGAGTGAAACAGTGGGCACCGATCGAAGGTGGTACCGTAACATTTCTGACCTATGCACAGATGGGAGCAGGAGAGCAGAAGATCCGCATTACTTATAAAGGAAATGCGCAGTATCGCCCGTCAGCACAGACAGAAAGCACAGTAACGGTTAATAAAGCTAAGGTAAAAGTAAAAGTAAAATCAACCAGCATTTATGCAGATGCAACTCTGCCGGAAGACTTTGTAACAATGAATCCAGCAGATAAATTCGATGTATACAAAGTATACGGTGGACTGACAAGCAATGCGAACCTGTCACTTTATCTGGATCTTCCGGACAAATATACGAACAGTGCGGTTCTGAAGTTGTTAGATCCGATTGTAGAGAAACTCTATGGAAAGACATTTACACAGATGATGAACGACGGAATGACAGTAGGAGAACTGAGACAACTGCTCAGTACACAGGAACTGTTAGACCTTCTTGAGAAGCTTCATATTGACACAGGTACATTTGGACAGATTCTTACAATAATCAATAAGATGCCATCCGTTGCAGATTCTGTAAGAGTATCATTCGGTACACCGAACCATGCAGGTCTCTATACAGTAACAGCAGTTACAGATAGTAAGAACTACGAGACAGGTGTAGGCATCGGAACACTTCTTGTGAAGATGCGTTCTAAGGGCGTGAAGCTTAATTGGAATGAGAGATTCGTAAACGGAAAGATTACTGCAGAAGAAGCAAAGAATTTTGATTTCAAAGCAACGCTTTCATCAGACGGAGATGTAACGATCGCACAGGATAGCGTACACTATCTGTATTCAGGATTCACAAGCAAATGGAAGATCTATTCCAGCACAACAACTCCTCCGACAGAGCCGGGAAGTTATGTGATGACGGTAGTAACACTTGGTGGAGATTATCAGGCAGCACCGATCACACGTGGATTCAAGATTACAAAATAAATTGCAAAAGAATATTGTAAAGCGGCCCCTGGTTTTACCGGGGGCTTTTTGTATTGTAATCAAGAAACAATTAAGATATAATATATCTATGTGGTGGAAATGATACGAAAGCTAGATATTAAAATTAGATATTATATGAGATTAAGGGACGATAGAGATAAGGATTGACAAAGAATTTGTGCTCCGGGAAGGCCGAGAAGAAGGACTCCGGACAGGAATAAACTATGGAGAACTACAAAATCTAGTTAGAATGGTGCTCAAAAAAATGCGAAAAGACGTCTCATGTGAAATAACCGCGGAACTCTTCGAAGAACCGGTAGAAAAGATCCGAAAGATATATGAAGTAGCGGAGAAATATGCGCCGGAATATGATATTGAGTCAATTTGCCGAGAACTGGCGGCATAAAGTGCTTTGGTTACACCGTAAGGGAATGTCCTTGTACCTTACCGGTGGATTTGGTATAGTATAAGGTATTATTCTGTAAAGGAGGCTCGTGATGAAAGAGACAGGAGAATCCGGATCAACAAAGAATAAAACCGTTATATTACTTCTGATCATTCTTTTGATCCTGTTATGGTTTGTCGGAGAGATTCTGGTTTCTTACCATTGGATGAAAGTGAATCGGTATCCGGTGCAGGTACGGAATCTGCGGTATGCGGATACGGTTACAGATGCAGGATTCAAGATGGTGGTGATTTCGGATCTTCATGATCATGAATTCGGGAAAGACAATGAGAAGCTGATCCGGTGTGTAAAAGAACAGGATCCGGAGATGATCATTCTGGATGGCGATATGCTGAATGAGGATTCGAAGAGTGACGAGGTGCCGGTCAGACTGGTAAAAGGTCTGGCAGAGATTGCGCCGGTGTATTATGCGCTTGGGAATCATGAACTGGATTATATCGGCACTGCAGAAGGGAAGAAGATGCAAAAGCACCCGGAGAATTCCGAATTGGTGAAGGATCTTACAGATGCCGGCGCATGTGTGCTGGAAGAAGGTTACCGGGACGTGGAGATCGGTGGATGTAAGGTGCGCATCGGTGGGATGTATGAATATGCATTTGCTCTGGATGGAGATAACAGTGCAGAGAATCTGACAGGTAATGTACGGGATTTTCTGGAGGAGTTTCAGAATACAGACCGGTATAAGATTATGTTGTGCCACAGACCGGATAGTTTTGTATTCGGTGATGCATCCGATTACTGGAAGATCGATCTTGTGATCAGCGGACATGATCATGGAGGACAGGTAGTCATTCCATTCAAGGGAGGACTATATGGTGGTGATCAGGGATGGTTCCCGCCATATGTGCATGGACTGTACCGGACAGGAAGGATCCGGCTGTTCGTGACGAGTGGATTAAGCAGTGAGAAACAGAAGCTCCCGAGATGGAATAACCGGCCGGAGATTGCGGTGCTTAACGTACACTGATCAGAGGGATGAAGAGGTAAAAAGATGGTTAGAAGGACAGTCGTTCCGGTGATGTGTCATCAAAGATTACTGCGGACAGTGTGTTGGACGGAGATCTTACATCAAATATCAAGTATTCACTGGAGAAGACGGTCAATACGCAGGCTGCGGGTGAGTATCCGATCGAGTTCAGGGTTATGGACCGCGGCGGGAATACAGTGTATCTGAAGACGCAGATCAGTATTTCCGATAAAAGTTATGCAGGGATTGATGTGAAATTAAAAGATTATCTGATCTACCTTTCTGTCGGAGATGCATTTGATCCAAATGCATACTTTGATTCGGCAGATAAAGAAGGCGAGCTTACGGTGCAGTCGAATGTAAATACTGCAAAGGCAGGATCCTAAAGAGTATAATAAGATAAAAAAGAACCCGACACGGCTGTCATATCATGATAGCGTGCAGGTTCCTTTGGTTTCACATGCATTATTCTGATGCCGAATGGGATATCAGAAATTTGTTGAATAATTTGACAATCTGACTCCGCTTACGTAAGGTCAGTGGAATACAGTCATCGTTGGTTAATTGAATCTCGGTATCCAGAATGTCCTGAATATAGTTCATGTTTACAAGATAGCTGCGATAACAACGGATAAAAGAATTGTCATTCAGCGTGCTCTCGATATGATTTAACGCCATGTTGGTTTCGTAAGTTTTTCTGGAAGTATGTATCATGCATTTTCTTCCAATGCTTTCAATATAAAAAATCTCAGAAACCGGGATGTGATATAAAAGCCGGTTGGAATATACATTGAGTGTATGGGTTGAAGGGAATATCGGAAGCAAAAGTCTGGTAAAGACTTTCTCAAAATCTTCTTCTCTGATTGGCTTCAGAATGTATCCTTCAACTCCAAGATTATAGCTTGCCAGGCAATGTTCAGTGCTTTTGGTCGTGAAGATAATTATTGGAGGGTTTGGACCATCTTTTAATTGTCTGGCAGCCTCTATACCATCTGTCCCCGGCATTAAAATTCCCAAAAAAATGAGGGAATATCCTTTCGGGGATGCTAACAACTCGTCTGTTGAAGTAAAGGTATCTACTTCTAATAATGCATGATTGAGCATATGCCTCTTAATATTGGCGTCCAAGAGCTCGTTGATACGTGCTACGTCGGTATCATATCTATCGCAAATTGCAATATTCATATATAGCCCCCTTCCCGAACAGATAAAACGTATTTTTATATAAATATAAATGGAATATGCTCTATGTAATTATAATATAACATAGATTAAGAGTGAAAAGATAGAAAAATGATACAAATGGACAGTAAATGGAATATATTAACAGAAAAATATAAGAATTTGGAGCAATCAAACAGAAAAATATAAAATTAATGCGAAGATTTGTCGAAAAACGTAGAAAAATTAAAGCAATATTTTGATGTTGCATGAAGAAAACCGCGATGGTATGATAAAAAAGAAATTGAGTACTATTTAATGTATACATAAAAAACAATGCGAAGGATGTGCTGAGAATTGTACCATAATTTGCGAAAAAACGGAACGGACGAAGTGCGGATAGAGAGAAGCAGGATGAGGAATATGAAAGTTGTAGATACAAGAGAATATGTTGGTATGCTTAAGGAACTGACGGAAGAGGGAAAGGAAGTCAGCATGCTGGTCTTTGGAAGCAGTATGGCACCGTTTCTGATCCATGCAAGGGATATGATATATTTCAAAAAGCCGGACAGAGAGCTTCAAAAAGGTGATATTGTATTTTTTCGGAGAAAGAGCGGGCAGTTCGTCATGCACCGGATATGGAAGATCAGGCCGGAGGGGTATTATATCGTGGGCGATGCACAGACACAGATAGAAGGACCGGTAAAGAGAGAGCAGATATTTGCTCTGATCACCAAAGTCAGAAGAAAAGAAAAGTGGCTGGAGCCGGGAGATTTCTGGTGGGAATTCTTCGAGCATGTATGGCTGCATATGATTCCGCTCCGCCGGGGGATTATGTGGTGTTATGCGAAGGTGATACGATGACCCGGTTGCATACAGACGGCGGCAATGCTATGATGGAACAATAAAATCAAGGAGAAAAGTTATATGAAGATTGTAAAGGAATTTATATTAAGGGAGATCGCAGGTGAATGTGTACTGGTGCCGACGGGGGCAACTTCGCAGGAGTTCAATGGAATGATCACGATCAGTGATACGGCTAAATTCATCTGGGAGAATATCGAAAAGGTGGATAGCCTGGAAGAGATGATCCGGATGGTGCTGGATACATATGAGATTGATGAAGAGACTGCAAGAAGGGATACGATCGCTTTTGTCGGTGCGCTTGTGGAGAATGGCTTTATTGAGTGTACGAGGGAAGATGGAACATGGTAGAACAGAATGAGTCAATCACCCGCCTGTACAGGATCGGACATACGGAGATTGAGATTACGGCTCCGTTATCTATGAAAAGTCCGCGGAATCTGGAAAAATTCCGGACCGGGCAGGCAAAGAGGCCGGATGATGAGGTTATCCATTATCAGGTAGAGATGACAGAGAATCTTGATGAGATCAAAGAAGATCTTCTGGGGAAAAAGACGGGAAGAGTGATCTACCGTGATAATCTTACGGTATTTCAGACGTCGGGCGGGGAATGCCGCTTTATTAATTTTCTTGGAATGGACTGGCATTATGCGGTGAGCAGCCAGGAGGGTGTAAATCAATATCATGTCTGGTTTGTTCCCGAAGTGGCAGAGATGCTTGACCAGGATACGGTATACCTGGCGGCCTTCTCGCTGGAAAAGCAGGCTATTAAAGATCATTCGATGATACTGCATTCTGCATATATGTGTTATGAAGATACGGCAGTGCTCTTTTCTGCGCCGTCTGAGACGGGAAAATCCACGCAGGCAGGATTGTGGGAAAAGTACCGTGGAACATGGACGGTGAATGGCGACCGTTCGCTTCTTATCCGTGAAGAAGATGGATGGTACGCGAATGGATGGCCGGTCTGCGGAAGCTCAGAGATCTGTAACAATAAGTCCTATCCGGTCAGAGCAATCGTTATGCTGTCACAGGCGAAGGAGAACCGTATCAGCCGTCTGAAAGGGCTTGAGGCTCTGCGGAAAGTAATGGAACAGATTACGATCAATGCATGGAACAGCGAGTTTCAGATACAGGCAATGGATGAGCTTGAGATTTTACTGAAGGAGGTTCCGGTATATCATCTGGAGTGCGACATATCCGAAGATGCGGTGAGATGTCTGGAAGATGTACTCACAGATGGACGGGGAGAAGAATAAATGCAGGAAAATAATGATAAAAATCAAGGAAAGAACGGCCTGTCTTTCGAGTCTCTGGATATTCTGATCGCGAAGTGGAAAGATGGGACATTTTCGGAGATCATTGATGACTGGAAATGGATATTCGGCTACAGTGTCCGGTATAAGTGGGCAATCGTGTTCTATACGATCCTTGGTATCTTCAGTACTTCTATGGGACTTGTCAGCAGTGTGGCGGGGAAATATCTGATCGATATCATTACCGGGTATAAGACGAATAAACTGATGATCCTGATCATTGTTATGGTAGGAAGTTCATTGTTCAGCCTTCTGTTCAGCAGCATTATCAGCCGTATCTCGGCCAAATTAAGTATTTATATCAATAATGATATCCAGGCGGATATATTCGATAAGATCGTGGATGCCGACTGGCTGGAGATCAATAAGTATTCCAACGGGGATGTGTTGAACCGCTTCAACGGAGATATCGGAACGGTCAGCAGTAATGCGATCAGCTGGCTTCCGACGATTGTGATCGCAATCTATAATTTCATAGCGACATTTCTGGTTATTCTTCATTATAATGCGGTGATGGCAATTCTGGCACTGGCAAGCGCACCGTTCATGCTTCTGATGTCGAGGTTCATGATCAAGAAGCAGCGAGAATATAGTCAGAAGACCAGGGAAATGAGCAGTAAGCTGATGACGTTCGAGGTGGAAGCATTCTACAATTTTGATACGATCAAATCATTTGGCATCGCACCGCATTACAGCCGGTTAATGCGCTGGTGGCAGGGCAAATTCAAAGATGTCAGTCTGGAGTACAATATGTTCTCCATCAAGACCAATATCCTGCTGTCGGTTATGGGCACGGGAGTGGAATTCATAGCGTTCGGATATTGTCTGTTCTTGCTGTGGACACATACGATCACATACGGAACGATGACATTATTCCTGCAACAGAGAAGCAATCTGTCAGGCGCATTCAATAACGTGGTGTCGATCATCCCGTCATTTCTAAATAGTTCGGTGTCTGCACACAGAATCCGAGAGCTGGTAGAACTTCCGAAAGAGGTGCATATCAGTGAGAGTGAGGAGTTGGATCCGTTCGCAGAGGATGGATTCGAGGTGCTGATGAAGGATGTGAATTTCGCATACGTAGAAGGGACAAGAGTTATTACGGATTCGTATTTTAAAGCGTGTCCGGGTGAGATCGTGGCACTTGTGGGACCTTCAGGAGAAGGAAAGACGACGATGATCCGTCTGATCCTTGGACTGATCCGTCCGCAGGAAGGAGAGGCTGTGATCGTTGCATCCAACGGAAGAGAGATCGTCCTGAATGCGGAGACGAGACATTTCTTCGCCTATGTACCTCAGGGAAATACGATCCTTTCCGGTACGATTGCTGAGAATATGCGGATGGTCAAAGAAGATGCTACGGATGAAGAGATTATCGAGGCTTTGAAGATTGCCTGTGCATGGGAATTTGTAGAGAAGCTTCCGGATACGATCAACAGTGCGCTCGGAGAACGTGGACGCGGCCTTTCGGAAGGACAGGCACAGCGTATCTCTATCGCACGTGCAGTTCTTCGTAATGCACCGATCCTTCTGTTAGATGAGGCGACGTCGGCGCTGGATGTAACGACAGAACGCAAGGTGCTGCGTAATATTATCGAGCAGAAGCCGAACAAGACTTGTATTGTGACAACACACAGACCAAGTGTATTGAATATGTGCCAGAGGGTGTACCGTGTTATGGAGACGAAGGTTACGGAATTGGACGAGGAAGAATCAAGCCGGATGGCGATGGATTTCTAATTAGTACAAGTAATTATTAGTAGAATGTGCATAATCACGCATAAAAGTGTAATAAAACGACGTGAAATGACAAGTAAACAGTATTGAAAATATTAAAAAATGTAGTTATAATTATAGATAATAAGAATTGTCTATAACAATAAGGATTTTAGTATTGAATTTAGCATTAGACTTTTATATAATAGGATAATATAGACAGAGGTTTATGGATAACAAGAGTAAAATAATAAAAGAAGTGTATAAGTATGAAGAGGGCGTATGTTAGACCTACTATGGTAGGCGAAAGATTTGTAGCTAATGAGTATGTGGCAGCTTGTGGCGATAGCGGAACGGTGTATAAATTTAAATGTGATGCTGGCGGTGGTGAATCTGGAGTTGTATATGAAGAATCTAACGGAAAGGATGACTTACAGGCACGTCCTGTGTTCTTAGGTGGAGATAGATGTCTAGGACCATATCACGCTTGTGGGGTAACACATGAAGCGGAGGTCCAAGATAAATTTTTGAAGGGCTATTATGTATGTGGAGGAAGCGTGACGGATGTTATTATATGGCGTGGAGAGGACGGAGATAATGTTCATTGTACAACAAACCTTAAACAGGAGACATGGGGGACAGCAAAGTCATAAATAACCAATATGGTACATATATAAAAAGAACCGGATTTCCGGTTCTTTTTATATATGTACAGGAAATATCGAGGAATCAATATGGAATTAATGGAAGATGGAACGACAATAGAGCAACAGATGTTTGCAATGGCGGCAGAGAAGAAAGTGCCGCTATATGGAGTGCTGGAATTGCTGCCGCTTTGTAATCTGAACTGTGATATGTGTTATGTGCGTATGAGCAGAGAAGAGATGGAAGAGGTGGGAAGGCTGCGCACGATGGAAGAATGGACGAAAACGGCAGAAGATATGATGAAAGCCGGGACGCTGTTTGTTCTTTTGACAGGTGGAGAGCCGCTGCTGTATCCACATTTCCGCGAGTTATATCAAAAACTCCGTGAACTGGGGATGATTATTACGATTAACACGAATGGAACGCTGATCGATGAGGCGTGGGCAGATTTTTTTGCGGAAAATAAACCAAGAAGAATCAATATTACATTATATGGTGCAAGCAATGAGACCTATGAGCGTTTGTGTCACTATCCGGGAGGATTCGATAAGGCGGTGAACGGCATCCGGCTTTTGCGTGAGAGGAACATTGATGTGAAAGTGAATGGAAGTCTTGCAAAGGCGAATGTGGATGACAGGATGAAGATCATAGAGCTTGGTGAATCACTGGATGCTCCGGTGAGGATCGACACTTATATGTATCCGTCCGTGAGAGAACGAAATCATGCCTATAATAATCAGGCCAGACTGGATCCGGAGATGGCGGCAAAAGCAAGAGTGGAAGTTTTGCAAAGAGAGATGGGAGAAGAAGTATTTGCCCAATACCGCAAGATCCAATTAGACGAAGCAGAGAATACTCCGGAAGGAGAGGCAGTTCCGGGACAGATGGCATGTCGTGCCGGTAAGAGTTCTTTTGTGGTGAACTGGCAGGGCGAGATGCGATCCTGTGTGGTACTGGATAAGCCAAGCATACCGCTTCGGGATGTGGAGTTTGAGGAAGCGTGGAAGTTTACAAAAAAAGAAACAGAGAGTCTTAGAATTTCGGCCAGATGCAGTAGTTGTAAGCTTAGAAAGGTATGTAACACTTGTGTGGCAGCGGCAATTGCGGAGACCGGAAAGGCAGACGGCGTACCGGAATATTTGTGCAGATACACAGAAGCAACGGTCAGATATCTGAAGGAGACAAGTAAGAAATAGTAATGAAATAGTAAGTATCGTTTTCTTTACTCCATAATTTGAAAATGATATAATAAAAAAGACTATAAATTACAAAGGATGATAAGATGATAGATATACATGCGCATATACTCCCGGGGATTGATGACGGAGCCGAAGATATGTATGATACGCTGGAGATGGCACGTATGGCAGCAGACAGCGGAGTGAACAGGATCATAGCGACTCCGCATTGCAATATCCCGGGAATGTATGGGAACTATTTCGGGAGAGAATATATTGACAGATATGAAAGTGTGGTCAGAGCGGTCAGAAAAGAGAAGATCCCGATAGAGATCCTGCCGGGAATGGAAGTATTTTCGACAGAAGACCTTCCGGAGCTGATCGTGAATCATAAGATCATGCCGCTTAACCAGAGCCGGTACATACTGATGGAATTTGCATTTGATGAAGACCCTGAATTTGCGGATTCTATTCTGAAGAGAGTTGAAGAAGTCGGAGCAAGACCGGTGATCGCCCATGCGGAAAGGTATGAATTTATACAGGATTATCCGCAGATCGCGTACCGCTGGTTCAGAAAAGGATATGTGATTCAGGCGAATAAGGGAAGCTTCCTCGGAAGATTCGGAGGAGGACCGAAGCGTGCGGCCGACAGTCTTTTGCGGCATAATCTGATTTCTGTGATCGCAAGTGATGCACACAGTCCACTTCAGAGGACACCGTATATGATGGATGTGTATGAAGAACTGAGCCGGGAGTATTCCGAGAACTATCTGGATGTGCTGTTTCAGTATAATCCGGCAAGGATCTGTGACAACCGGGAAATCCTGAGATTAGAACCGGTCCCGTATTCCGGACGGCAACAGCTATATTAACAATAAAGGAGAAGAATTATGAGGAGACTAAAAATAGCAGTATGCCTGATATTTGTGGCATCCTGTGTCATATTTGCCGGATATACTGTGAAGTCCAAGATGTTGGAAGACCATACACCGCCGGTGATCACATGCAAGGATAAGACCGTGACACTGAGTGTGCAGACCGATCAGAAGAAGCAGAAGAAAGCACTTCTGAAAGGTGTCAAAGCAGAAGACAACCGTGACGGTGACCTGACATCGTCTGTACGTATCGCTTCGATGTCGCATTTTATTGCGCCGGGCAAGCGTACCATTACGTATGTGGTATTCGATAAGGCGAATCAGGTAGGGACACTGGAAAGAACCATACAGTACAAAGATTACACGCCGCCGAAGATCCATCTGAAGGCACCGCTTAGATATTCGACAACAGAGGTGGGAAAGGCGAACCTTACGGAGAATATGAAGGCAGAGGATTGTCTTGACGGTGACCTGACCAGTCAGATACGTACCAGTCTGGATGATGGTATGTATAATGCAGCTGCAGGAATTTACAAAGTGACCGTACAGGTAAGCAACAGTGCGGGTGATGTGTGTTCTGTGCCTCTCGAAGTGACCGTAACAGAATCCGGTGACAGACAGGAGCAGATGAAAGAATATCCGGCATTATCGGATTATATCGCGTATACGACAGTAGGACATGAAATCGATCCGATGTCTTATGTCAAAGGTATGGAGATGAATAGTGCAACATATACGTATGCGGATGACGGAGAGGCTCTTGCAGGTACAAGAGAAGCGATCAGTGTGAAATCAGAAGTGGATTATTCCAAGGCAGGGGTTTATCCGGTGGAATATTTTTATACGGCAGAAGGAGCACCGACTGCGGTAACAAAGTTATTCGTTGTAGTACAGGACCAGGAAGGAGCGCAGGATGGAGAGTAGTAATAGAAATGACATGCCGGTATTTATGGATAATGATCTGGATCCATATACGCTTGTGCATGATATAGTGTCCAACTGGTGGGTGATTATTCTGGGGGCAATTGCGGGAGCACTTCTGACTTATGTAGTCGTAAGCAGCAGATATGTTCCTGAGTATACAACGCAGGCGACATTTGTAGTGTCATCCAGAGGGGATGCGAATGCATACAGTAATCTGAGCTCGGCCAACACAATGGCGAAGACATTTGAGAAGATATTAAAAAGTAACATTATGGAGAAGAAGATCTGTGAGAAGCTGAAGGTGGAAGAGCTGGATGCAGACATTCATGCAAAGGTGCTGGAAGGTACCAATATGCTGGTCTTAAGTGTGACGGCAGATACGCCGAAGGATTCCATAGATATTATCCGTACGGTCATGGATAACTATAGCAGCGTATCGCTGTATACGGTGGGCAGTGCGGTTATGGATGTGCTGGAGGAGCCGAAAGTCCCGTATACACCGGATAATCCGCTGGATGCAGGCGGACAGGCTAAGAAGGGCGGACTTGTGGCAGGAGCACTGGTGCTCATCCTCCTCGGACTGTTCTCTTATATGAAGAATACTATTAAACAGGAGAATGAGATCGAGAAGAAGCTGGATGCCAGAAGTCTCGGAGCCATCAGTTATGAATGGAAATATAAGACGATCCGGGATATATTCCGGCGTAAGAAAAAAGCGATCCTGGTTGATGATCCGGTAGCAAGCTTCCGGTTCGTGGAAAGTTATAAGAAACTGGCGGCCAAGGTAGAATACCGGATGGCAAAGAATGAACAGAAAGTCCTCGTGGTAACCAGTGTATCTGAAAATGAAGGAAAATCTACGGTTGCCGCCAATCTGGCGATCACGCTGGCAGAACAGTCCAAGAGGGTACTGCTGGTAGATGGTGATATCCGAAGACCGTCGCAGTTCCTGATCTTTGGTATGGAGCCAAAAGAGGAGAATGAACTGGGAGAGTATCTGAGAGGAAACGGATCTCTTGCGGATGTCATGGTTCCGTGTACCAGAAAGCATATGTTGTTCATGGGTGGAAAGAACTGCTATTCCTCATCGACAGAGATGCTTAACTCGGATTCGTTTTATAAGCTGATGACGGCATGCAGGAAATTTGTGGATTATGTGATCATTGATACACCACCGGCAGGAATCATCGGAGATGCGCAGATATTTGCACATTGTGCAGATGCGGTTATGATCGTGGCAAAGCAGAATTATATGCTGGCTGAAGACATCAATGAAGTAATGGACGCTTTCCGTGACAAGGAAGGTAAGGTACTGGGAGTTGTACTGAACGGTGTAAGATCGTTCTCCGGCCTGGTGGACAGTCCGGTGGGACATTATTATGGTAAATACAGCAAATACGGACGTTACGGCAATTATGGAAGAAGTAAAGGAATGTAGAGTATATGGGCGATTATAGAGACAAATCAGGAAGTGAACGTGTAGATGCGCCTGAGAAGATTGATCTGACGAATATTATGTTGGATGTTTATCATGGTGTGAAGAGGCTGTGGTGGCTGTTCATCGGGCTTATAATTATTTGCGCAGTACAGTCTTATTTCTCGGTGAGTACCAGTTATCAGTCAAAATATGTGGCATCGGCAACAGTGTCGGTGACATCTGTCGGCGGCATGGACTATGTGAATGCACAGTCTGCCCAGCAGATGGCGGAAGTGTTCCCGTATATTCTTACCAGTGGTGTACTGAAGGATGTAGTTGCTGAGGACATGGGGCTTGATTCTATGCCGGGATCGATCGATGTTAAAGCGGATGACGGAACGAATCTTCTGACAATATCCGTATCGGGAAATGATCCGCAGATGGCATATAAGACGTTAAAATCAGTCATAAAGAATTATCCGAAAGTTGCGGAATTCGTACTTGGAGAGACCAAGCTTACGATTCTGGATGAGACCGGTATCCCGACAGATACCAAACGTGTGGAGGTTATACGTGGATCTTACAAGCGTGGAGCTTTAAAAGGTGCGATCATAGGTTGTGTGATTCTTCTGCTGTATGTGCTTTCCAGAAGGACTGTGAAGTCAAGAAAGGATCTGAAGAAGAATATCAATCTGCAGGATCTGGGAAGTATCCCGTATGTCCGCACGAAAAAGCGTAAAAAAGAGACATTTTATAATTCAGTGAGCCTGTTAAATGAAAGAATCTCCATGAGTTATCTGGAAGCGATAAGAAAGCTTCGTATCCGTATTATGAAAGATGTGGAGAAAAAGGAATACCAGACCCTGCTTGTTACGAGTTCGATCCCGGGAGAAGGTAAGACGACACTTTCGGCGAATCTGGCAATTTCCATTGCACAGCAGGGAAAGAAAGTACTGCTGGTCGACTGTGATCTTAGAAATCCTTCGATTGCAGGAGTGATGAACGAGCAGGAACCACATCCGGGACTTGGCTCGGTTCTTAAGAAAGAAGTGCCGTTATCTGAAGCAATTACCAATGTAAAGCTTCCGAAGGAAAGAACGAATGAGAACGGAAGCCTTCATGTCATTTTCGGCGGCGCACCGGATAGAGAGAATTCGCTGTTGATAGGAAGCGGACGTATGAGAGCACTGATCAAAGATCTGAAGTCAAAATATGACATTATCATCCTGGATACTGCGCCATCCGAACTTCTGGCAGATGCACCGCTTTTGGGCAAATATGTAGATGCGGCCCTTTATGTGATCCGCTATGATTATACGAAGCTTCGCGAGATCAGAGAAGGCGTAGAAAGCCTTGCATTAAGTGGAATCGATATGCTGGGATATGTGTTCAATGGTGATAATTCATCCGGCGGACAAGGATACGGCTA
>UMAP01051353.1_pt1 | contig 21954 bp, 15 predicted proteins | sample 1963731 | NCBI WGS metagenome assembly UMAP01 (sample SAMEA4835918, study PRJEB28245) | human gut metagenome | biome: gut microbiome; material: fecal sample | place: Denmark | collected 2008 | reverse complement strand
GGCGCGCGCCCGATTGTGACGGCGTATGAAACACTGGAACAGGGCGCGGTCAGCCGCGTGGAAATCCACCTGATTACAGGGCGGACGCACCAAATCCGCGCGCATATGGCGGCGCTGGGGCATCCGCTGCTGGGCGACGACGTGTACGGCGACCGCGCGTTCAATCGGCAAATGAAAATGCAGGGCAAGCTCTGCCTATGCGCGGCGCAGTTGACGCTGGACACGGGCGGCGCGCTGCCGCAGCTGGACGGGCGGACGTTCCGCGTGAAGTGCCCGTTCTGACAGGAGAGGAATTTTATGAATTTACAAATGCCGATTCGCCTGATTGCCACCGACATGGACGGCACACTGCTGACGGATGAACCGCTGATTCTGCCGGAAACGGCGGATGTACTGCGCCGCGCGGCGGAAAAGGGCATCGTGCTGTCACTGGCATCGGGGCGTTTGCCGGACGACGCGAGCTTTTTTGCCGTGGACGCGAAGCTGCCAATGCACGTCATTGCGCTCAACGGCGCGGTGACGCTGGTGAAGCCGCTGGGCGACGTGCAGGAGGCGCACCACCTGCCGCAGCCGACTGTCCATCGCATCACGGCGCGGCTGGACGAAGCAAACGTGCAGTACGCGGTGTTCGGCGTGCACGAGGTGGTTGCGTCGGACGACATGCCGCTTTCCCGCGCGCAGGTGGTCATCGGCACATTCCTGAACCGCGCGGGCGGGCGCACCGCTTTCCGTAACCGGAAACAGGGCATCGACGCGGTGATTCAGGACTGCGTGAAGGTGGTCGTTTTCTCGCAGAATCTGCCGCTGCTGGACGATTTGCGTGCGTTCGTGCGCGATAGGTGCCCCGATGCGGACGTGACGAGCAGCTGGTGGGACAACATTGAGATTGTACCGCGCAGCGCCAGCAAGGGCAGCGCGCTTCAGGCGCTCGCGAAGTCGCTGAATATCCCGATGGACGAAGTGATGGTGTTCGGCGACAGCGACAACGATTTGAGTATGCTCAAAGCGGCGGGCGTTTCCGTCGCGATGGGCAACGCAAACGAGCGTGTGAGGGCATCCGCACGATTTGAGACGCTAACGAACGATGCGCAAGGCGTGGCTGCCGCCATCCGCGCCATCGTGTTTGGCGAGGACGTGCCGGGCGTCATCCGCAAGCGGTAACTATGCGCCCATCCCCTGCCGAAGCGCAATCATCCGCCCGAACAGCCCGATTCCCTCCAGTTTCAGCTGGGCGGATAGGGCTGTTTTGCTGTCCTGATTCTCCAGATTGCCCCTGATCTGCGCCCACGCGTCCGACAGCGCCAGCAGCTCCTTGATCGGCGACGGCGGATTGCGCCCGAAGCGCTCCTGCGCCGTCTGCCGCCATAGCGTCATCTGACCGTCCAGCGCTGTTATCTGCTCCTGCGCTTCCGTCAGCGTCAGTTCGCCCGCATCCAGCATGGACGCGGTGTCCCGCAGCGTCCGCGCGGCTTGCAGCAGCAGCGTGAACCCCGCCTCGGCAACATCCACCTGACCTGCCATGCCTTTGAGCCGGAGTTGCAATTCCGGGCACGTCCAGCGGTAGAGGTACGTTTCGATACGCTGATTTTCGCCCAGCCGCTGCCGCACGGACGCGGCATCCGTCTCCGTGCCGTAGCAGGCAATGAACACGCGCCACTTTTCGCCGTCCTCGACAACCGCGCCCGGTGCGCCGCGGTCGGTGAGCAGTTCCGCTTTCTCCCGCGCGGCATCCTCGTTGGAGAAAACACCGGTCTGGATGGCGTACCACGTTTCCGCCGCGAGCGTGATTTCCCGCGAGACGACTGTCTGGTCATAGGCGGCAGCAATCGGCGTGGCGGTCGGCTGCGCAATCGTCTCCGCTGTCAGGTGCAACGCGGCGTTGCGAGAGAGAGTCAGCGCACCCGCCGCAAAAATCAGCAGCATCAGCACAATCATGCGCCCCAGCCGCCTGCGCGCCATCTGCTGCCGGTAAAGCCGCTGTTCCACGCGTCCCATGTTCTTCGCCTCCACTTCCTTGGGTTTGGCAGACGATATGCCCGCGCGGGAGCGAAAATGACTTGCGCTTTTCGGCAAAATGTGCTACCATAGGAGCAAGAATCGAAGCAAGAATCCACAGGAGGACAGCACATGCGATACCACATCGACACCATTCCGGTTTGGGACGCGGCGAAAATTGACGGCGAGTGCCTGCTCTGCGCCCTGCAGCGCCGGGTGGAACTGCAGCAGATTGAATATTCGCTCGGCGCGTCGGTCATGGAGCCGGACGTGCGTATTCAGGTGAACAAAAAGGGCTTCTGCCAGCACCACCAGCGGATGCTGTTCAAGGGCGACAATCGGCTCGGCCACGCGCTGATGCTCGAATCGCACTTGACGGAGACGCGCGGCAGATTAAACAAAGCGTTCAACGACATCCGCAAAGCCGCCAGCGGCAATTCGTCCTTTCTCGACCGTCTGTCCGGCAAAGCGCCGTCACCCGCCAAGGCGATGGAAGCCGCCGTGCAGGAGCTTGACGCGCTGTGCAGCACCTGCATCGTCTGCAACGCGATTGAGGACAACATGAACCGCTATTTGCACACATTTTTCCACCTCTACCAGAATGATTCGGAATTCCGCAAGCATTTTGCGCATAGCAAGGGGGTCTGCCTCCCCCACGCGGTGCAGCTGCTCAAACTCGCGCCGCAGGAGCTGCCAAGCCGCGAATTATCCGCCTTTGCCGACCTCATCTGCAATCTGGAAACCGAAGCATTCGACCGCATTCAGGGCGACGTGAGCTGGTTCATCAAGAAATTCGACTACCGCTTTCAAGCCGAGCCGTGGAAGGACAGCCGCGACGCGGTGGAGCGCAGCGTCAACAAGCTGCGTGGCTGGTGCGTTGGAAAAGAGCCGAATCCAGAAGAAAAGTGAATACGAAAACATCCCGCCTGATGCTTGTCAGACGGGATGTTTTCCTTTACGGTTAATTTACGGATTGATTTCCGGCGCGGTTTCCGGGTCGAAGCGCTCCAATTGAACCTTCGCTTCCTCAAAAATATCCAGCGAGAAGGAGTCCGGGTAGCCCTCCTGATACACGACGCGGCGGATGCCTGCATTGATAATCATCTTTGCGCAGACGCTGCACGGCTGATGCGTGCAGTAAAGCGTCGCGCCGTCGATGGAAACGCCAAGTTTCGCCGCCTGAATAATGGCGTTCTGCTCCGCGTGGATGGCGTAGCAGAGTTCGGCGCGCGTGCCAGACTGAATGCCGAGCCGGTCGCGCATACACTCGCCGCGCTCGCGGCAGGTTTTGAGGCCCGCCGGCGCGCCGTTGTAGCCCGTCGTCATGATGCGTTTGTCCTTCACAATGACGCAGCCGATGCTCCGCCCCGGACGGTAGCAGCTTGTCCATCCGGCGATGACGTGCGCCATTTCCATAAATCGGCTGTCCCACTTGTCCATACTTGTGTCCTCCTGCATGTTTGTTCCCCATTATATCGGCTTTCGCGGGTTCTGTCAAGTTTTTCAGCGGCTGCGCATAAGTTTGCGGGCAAAGGAGGCGCTTTTATGCCCCAGACCCTCAAAAAACAGGCGCTTACGCTGACCATTGCGAACGGCTTCACGCGCGGGCTTGGATTCCTCTTCCGCCTGATGACGGCGCGGCTGATGGGTGCGGAGGCCATCGGCGTGATGGAGCTTTCCGCATCCGCCGCGATGCTGGCGCTGACACCCGCAACCGCCGGACTGCCGACCGCCATGAGCCGCATGACCGCGCGCCCGAACGCCGATCAAAGCGCCGTCCTGCGCGCGGGGCTTTCACTCAATCGGCGGATTGCGCTGGTGATGATGCCGCTGCTGTTCCTGCTTGCGCCGGGGATGGCGTGGCTGCTCAGCGACTTTCGGACGCTGCCCGCGATTCTCATCAGCATTCCCGCCGTGTTTTTGCTGGGCTGCTGCGCCGTATACAGCGGGTGGTTCTATGGCCGCGGCGATATGCTCACGCCCGCGCAGTGCGAATGCAGCGAGCAAATTGTGCGATTCGTCGGAAGCCTTGTGCTGCTGCTGATTTTCACGCGGTCGCCGCTGTCCGTCCGTGCCGCGCTGCCGGGTTTTGCCGGAATTCTGGCGGGTATCTGCGTTTGGATGATGTTCCGCCGCCGTGCGCCGCTGCCGCCGGGCGTGCCATCCGCCGATTTGCGCCGTGAGCTGCTGGCGTTATCCGCCCCAACCGCCGTTTCGCGTCTCTGCCAGACGTGCCTGCGGATGCTGACGGCAGTGCTGCTGCCGCTGTGCCTGCGGCAATCCGGGCTGACCGCGTCCGCCGCGACCGCGCAGTTCGGGTTGCTGAGCGGGATGGCGATGCCGCTCATCATGGCGCCCGGCATCGTCACCAGTGCCATGTGCATGGTCGCCGCGCCCGCCGTGTCCCGGCAGGAAAGCAACCGCGTCCGCCTGAAACGCACCATGCGGCAGTTGCTGCTGATGGCGGGGCTGATTGGCTGCCTGTCCTCGTGCGTGCTGTTTCTCTTCGCGCAGCCGATTTCGATGCTGCTCTATGGCGAACCGGCGCTGACGGGTGTGCTGATGGCGCTCTCCCCGCTGTCGATGCTGTTTGCTATCCAGCAGGTGCAGTTCGGGCTGGTGACGGGCTTGGGCGTTCAGCGGCGCGCGATGCCGGGTACCATTGTTTCCTCCGCGCTGACGCTGGTAGTGATGAGTATCTTCTGTCCGATGCCGAGCGTGCGGATTTTCGGCGCGGTGCTGGCGATGCTGGCAGGCAGCCTTGTGCGCGTGATTTGGAACGCCGCCGTGCTGCAATCAGCGAAGCGGGCGGCGTAATCCCTTGGGATAGTGGTTCTTCATCTGCCCGTCGGAGATTTTGCCCCAGCCCAGCGGAATAGCGTCGCAGCACGCAAGTGCCCAGCCTTTTCCATCCGCCGGAAGCGTCTCACCCGCCTGATAGCGGCGCGCATCCTCCCGCGACAGTGCCACACGCGGCACATCCGGCGGAAAGATACTCATTGCCCACGCATGGTCGGGCACAAACAGCTTCTTCTGCACCGTCCCCAATTGCAAGCCGCAGCGGACGACCTGAATGCCGTCGCAGACCGGACGGTCGGGCAAGCAGCTCAGCGTCACCGATTCGTCGCGGCTGCGTCCGGGCTTGCCGCTGCCGGTGCGCATCACATTCGCGTTTGCCGTCGGGCAGAAGGCGCGCAAGGCTTGCAATGCGTCCTTGCTCGGCGCATCCTTCTCTGGCGCTTTCTGCCAATTACAGGGTGCGTCGCCGTGCTTGCGCAGGAGGGCGACAAAGTGCCCCTCGCCTTTCATGCGGTGCGGATAGCACGTCAGCATCCCGTCTGGCGCATCTGCTCCGGGCAAGGAGAAGGCTTCCAGCGAGAAATCCGCGTGGCGCGACAGGAACGCATCCACCGTATCCTCGTTTTCCGTGCGGTTCATTGTGCAGGTGGAATAGACCATGCGTCCACCAGGACGAAGCATTTCCGCCGCGCGGTCGAGGATTTCCGCCTGCCGCTTAGCGCATCCGGCGGGGCTTTCGGGCGACCATTCCGCGCGTGTTTCCGGATGACGGCGGAACATGCCTTCGCCAGAACAGGGTGCATCCACCTGAATCGCGTCGAATGCCTCCGGCCAGCGCTGCGCCAATTGGTCGGGATAGGCGCTGACGACGAGGGCGTTCGGGATGCCCATGCGCTCGATATTCTGAGAGAGGATTTTCGCGCGCTCCCAAACGGGCTCATTGCACACCAGCACGCCCTGTCCGCCCATACGCAAGCCGCTCTGCGTTGATTTTCCGCCCGGCGCGGCGCACAAGTCCAGCACATGCTCCCCCGGCTGCGCGTTCAGCACGGCGGCGGGCAGCATCGCGCTCGGCTCCTGCAAGTACCACGCGCCCGCTTCATGCAGCACGTCCGCGCCGGCGGTCGAGGTCAGTGCGAGGTAATGCCCGTTTTCCTCCCACGGGACTCTTTCGCCGCAGTCCTCCGGCAGCCGCGTCGGGCGCTTCCACGGATTCACGCGCAGACCGCGCTGATACGGCTCGTCATATGTACGCAAAAAGGCGGCCATTTCGCCTTTCAGCTGTGCCGCCATTTGGGATAAAAACGCCTGTGGAAGCTCGGTCATGCCTGTCCCCCCGGTATATTGTCATGATATTGATTTTTGTCCTGCGCAATTGTCAGCGGCGGCGGGGTCAGTTCCGTCTGCGTTGTGCCGAAATGTGCGCGCCGGGCAGGAATCACCCGCTTGCGGCGCGTCGCCGCGTGGCTTTCCCGCTTAGGCGCGGGCTTCGGCTTTTGCGTGTGCTGCACCACCTGCTCCTCTTCGATCATTGTGCCGTCAGCATAAATCAGGTGGCGGCCCGTCGGCGTGCGGCGCGCGCGCTTAGGCAGAAAGCGTGTCCAGAAGTTTCCCCAGACACGGTACGGCTGCCAGCGGATCAGGTAGACCAGAAAGTCCATCACGACGCCGAAAATGCACAGGAGGATGACCAGCGGCAGCCAGTTGCGCATCGCCCAGCCAAGCAGACCGCCGTGGCTGTCGCTCGTCACCATGTTCCAGAGCCACTGCGCTGTCCCGCGAATCCACCCCAGCAGGAAATTGAACAGCGCGTTGATGAAACTGCCCACAATGGTCATCCTCCTCCACTATTTTCTGCCTTCGCCTGCGCATCTTAGCGCATTCTCATTTGGAAATAGTGTTACTCTACGGTTATCGTAACGCTCACATTTCCCGGCACGACCTCGACCGAGATTTCCTCGTCCTCGTCCGCATCAATGCGGCAGAGCACAGGCAGACTGTACGTCCCCGGCGCAAGCCCGGATGCATCGCATACCAGCCGAATATCGCGGCTTTGCAGCGCGTTCAGCCAGTTTTGCGGCGCGGTAATCATCACCGAGGCATTCACGCGGCTCATGGAGGCGTTGTAGCCCGCTTCCAAGCCTTCAATCTGAATCGGCAGGTTCGTGAAACTCTTCGACTTCAGCACCGGCCCGATTTCAATCGTCACGTTGACGTAGGTGGCGCTGACGTATTTCAGTTCTGGCACGCTGCTCAATCGGACGCGCTGCTTGACCGAATCGGACAAGCCGGACACGTCGATGGTTGCATCCGTAAACAGCGCGTCGATTTCCGCCATCTCGCTTGACCAGCCCGCCACCGTGATGTTCTCCGGCGTCATGCTGATTTTTTTGATTTCGTAGCCTTCCTTCGGCGTGCCTTGAATCAGCCCGGTCTGGGAAAGTTCGAGCGTTTTCATGGCGTACATGGTCTGCTCCACAATCACGCTGTCCAGCAGCACCGACTCGCTCGTCACTTCGAGCAAGTCGCTTTCAATCGCGTTGTTGTTCTCGTCCAGCAGCGTATACGCCAGCGCCTTGCGAATCGTGCCCTCGCGCTGGGGCAGGTTGTTCAGCTCCAGCACGACTTCGGCGCGGACAATTTTGTCCACCATCGACTTCGGGCCGCTGATCGTCACCGTCGGCGGGTCGAGCGTCGCCGCACCCGCGTAGTAGCCCTCCGGCGCGCTCCCGACCGTCTGCACGGACACGGGGATGCGGAAGCGGGTGATGTACTCTTCCACATCAATCGTCACGGTAGACGGCTGAATCGAAGAAACCGTGCCGTAAGTGCTGGAATTGGTGGACAGAATGCGGATTTCCTGCTTCCCTGCCGACGAAATGCGGGAGAGGTCAATGCGGACGTTGTAGTTCGTCGCCTTGGCGTTGGCATACTGCATCTGCGGCACGTCGGCGGTAAGGGACACGTCACCAAGGAGGCTGGTCAAATCGCTGGTGACAATGAAGCCGTTGCGCTTGACGGATTCTTCGCCCGAAACAGACACGCTGACACTGGAGAAGTGCTTTTCGCGCGTGAGCGTCGGGTCTTGGGTAATCAGCCCGCCCCAGAGGATGATGGCCAGCAGGAGCGCAAGCAGCTTTGTCGGCCAATTGTGGATGAAAATCCGCTTGAGACCGTCCAGCAGCATCGTCAGGCGTGGGTCACGCTTCTTCTGCGGCTTTGCGGAAGGGGTCTGCGTCATTTGGCACCCTCCTTTCCCTTGCGGCGCACGAGCATGGACAGCAGACGCTGATGCGGCTTGCGGACATAGATGCCCTCCAGAATCGTCCGCAGCGACTTCGCGTCAAGGTGGCGGGTGAGCTTGCCGCCCTTCGCCATCGAAATGATGCCTGTTTCCTCGGAGACAATCAGCACAATCGCGTCCGTCGTTTCGGACACGCCGATAGCGGCGCGGTGGCGCGTGCCGAGGTCATGGCTGATGCCGCTGGCTTCCGTCAGCGTGAGGATGCTCGCCGCGCTCATCACACGTTCGCCGCGGATGACGACGGCGCCGTCATGCAGGGGCGTGTTCGGCTCGAAGATGTTTTCCAGCAGGCCGGAGGTGATCCGCGCGTCGATGCCGATGCCGTTCTCGATGATGTCCTGCAGGCCCGTTTTCTGCTCAAAGACAATCAGCGCCCCCACATGGCGGCGGCTCAAATCCTGCAGGCAGCGGATGATTTCGTCGATAATGCGCGTCGCTTCATCTTTATCGGTGTCGCGCCGCTTCGTCTCAATGCGCGCGCCGCGGCCAATCTGCTCCAATGCCTTGCGCAGTTCCGGCTGAAAGAGGATGACCAGCACCAGCGCACCGTTGTTCACCACGCTCATCAGCAGCCAGTTCAGCGCCGTCAGTCCGAAGAGGTTGCTGATGCCGACGATGACCAGCAGCATGGCAAGCCCCTTCAAAACAGCGCTGCCCCGCGTGTCGCGGGTGAGCATCAGCAGTTCATAGATAATAATGGCAACGATGAGAATATCCGCAATATCGGAAAGACCGGGGCGGTTCAGCACGTTCCAGAAAAAGGTCTCCAGCGTCTGCAAGAACGTTGTCACGCCAGCTCCGCCTCCTTTAGCATCTTGAATGATTTCATGCGTTCTGCTTCTCCATTATACAACAAATTGCCGCGAATATGAATGCCTTTTCACAAATTTTCCGTGAAGCATCCGTGAACATTCAGAACACCCCACAGTGCAGATAACGAATGAAGCAGCCACTTTCTTCCCGATGGGCGGAAAAAACATGAAAAAAGGGAAACGCAGCCGCTTTGACGGCATACTTTCCCCTTTCCCCAAATTACCGTGCCCTCTTCAGGGCGGAAATGATTACAGATTGCCGCCGTTCCAGCCCCAGAAGCCGATTTCTTCATACGTCACATAGATGCGGTCGCTGTCAATGTCCAGTTCCTCGCGCAGGATGTCCGTCAGCGCCTCAGTCAGCGCGGCGTAATCCTCCTCCGTCGCAGATCCGCCGAAGAGCTTCACTTGGCAGATGGCGCAGGGGGCGTCCGTGCCCTTGAAGTACATTGCGGCATTGTCGCGGAAAGACAGCATCAGCCAACTTTCCGTCTTGCCGGGGATTTTCTCAATGGCATCGCCCATGCGATCCTTGATGACCTGCTCTTTTCGTCCGGGAATGGACACGTTGGAGGTCGTTTCTATGTAAGGCATAACAGTTCCTTTCATTCATATCGGCGTTATCGCCGTTTCCGCCCCGCAAGCAGGGCTTCGGATGAAATATTCGATGTTCAGACGCTCAATTCCTGCTTTTCGCCCAGCAAATCTGCATTTTCCGCCAGCAGCGGACGAATGACGTCGCGCAGGTACTCTTCCACCTGCTCGCAGCTTCGGCCCGTGAACTGCTCCGGACGCAGAATCGCTTCCACTTCCTCGCGGGTAATCATGAACGCCGGGTCAGCGCAGATACGGTCGATGAGGTCGTTCTTGCCGCCCTCTTCCTTCACCACGCGCGCCGCTGCCTGCGAATGCACACGCAGCTTCTCATGCAGCTCCTGACGATTGCCGCCCTTCTTCACCGCGTCCATCATGATGTTTTCCGTCGCCATAAACGGCAGCTCGTTCATCACACGCGCGCGCACAACCTTGTCGTACACCACCAGCCCGTCACAAACGTTCATCATGATGTTCAGGATAGCATCCACACCGAGGAACGCCTCCGCGACGGCAATGCGCTTGTTCGCGGAGTCATCCAGCGTGCGCTCGAAGAATTGCAGGGAGGACGTCATTGCGGTGTTCAGCGTATCGACGCAGACGTAGCGCGCCAAGGCGTTGATGCGCTCACAGCGCATGGGGTTGCGCTTGTAGGGCATGGCGGACGAGCCGATTTGGCTCTTCTCGAACGGCTCCTCCATCTCCTTGAAATTTGCCAGCAGGCGCAGGTCATAGGCGAACTTGCTCGCGGACTGCGCAATGCCGCTCAGCACAGAAACCACCTGATAGTCCATCTTGCGGGAGTACGTCTGCCCGGACACCGGCACGACCTTGTCAAAGCCCATCGCCGTGGCAATATCCTGCTCGACCGCCTTGATTTTCGCGCTGTCGCCGCCAAAGAGCTCCATGAAGGACGCCTGTGTGCCCGTCGTGCCCTTGCTGCCCAGCAGCGCCAGGGAGGACAGGCGGTGTTCCAGCTCGCAATAGTCCATGTACAATTCATTCAGCCACAGCGTCGCGCGCTTGCCGACCGTCGTCAATTGGGCAGGCTGCAGATGCGTATACGCCAGCGCGGGCATTGCCTTGTACTTATCCGCGAAATTCGCCAGCAGGTTCATCACGTTGAGCAGCTTGCGCCGCACGACCTGCAGGCCCTCGCGCATGATAATCACATCGGTGTTGTCGCCCACATAGCAGGACGTCGCGCCCAGATGGATGATCCCCGCCGCCTTCGGGCACTGCAGACCGTAAGCGTAGACGTGGCTCATCACGTCGTGGCGGCACTCCTTCTCGCGGCGCTGCGCATCGTCGTAGTTGATGTTCTCCGCATGGGCTTCCAGCTCGGCAATCTGCTCGTCGGTAATGTCCAGCCCCTGCTTCTTTTCCGCCTTCGCCAGCGCAATCCACAGCTTCCGCCAGGTGCGAAACTTGTTGTCCTCGGAGAAGATGAACTGCATCTCCTTGCTGGCATAGCGGGTCGAGAATGGGCTGATATAGCTGTCATGAGGCATAATGCTTTCCTCCGATTTCATTTCAAAGGGTGATTTTCCGCGCCAATTCCAGCGCCAGATACGCCGCACGGTCTTTTTCATCCAGCTTGGCATGGGTGGACAGGCTGCGCGGATCCCACTGCTCGCGGTCAAGGTTATCGCCCGCGTAGAAAAACTCGAACACGTCGATTCCACGGAACTGTGCCAGCGCCATCAGCGCCGAGCACTCCATATCCACGCAGACGCACCCCTGTGCCTTGCGCAGTGCCACCTTCCCGCGGGTTTCGCGGTAGAAGGCGTCCGTCGTCCACACTTTGCCTTCGGTGAAGTCCACGCCCGTTTCTCGCAGAATCGCCTCGAACTCGCCGCGGTATTTCGGATTCGCCGGAATCTCGTCCGACGGCGGCGCGTAATGGAAGCTCGTGCCTTCGTCGCGCACGGCGGCGGTCGGGATGATGATGCCGCAGTCGCGAATCTGCTGATTCAGCACGCCGCAGTTGCCGAATACGACGAACCGCTTCGCACCCAGCGCGTGCAGCTCTTCCAGCATCGCCACGCAGGACGGCGCGCCGACCATCGCCAGCGCAAATGTCAGCGGTGTCCCCTGCCATACGCCGCGGTAAATGGGGTATTTCGCGTTTGCGTCGCCGAGTTCGGCAAGCACGCGCACATCCGCCGCCATATCCAGCATCCGCTCGAACGTGACGTGCGAAAAGCAGCTGACGGCCGTCTCCGGCAAATCCGGCACAGGCGAAAAGAGCATATCGGGGTTGATGACTGCTTGGCGCGACGCATCAAAATCCGTCAAAAGCATGGTGATTCCCTCCTGCCGCCGTTTGCCCTCTATCATAGCAGATTTTGCGGCAAAAGGCAACAGGAGGGCTGCAGTTTATACTATTTCCAAATGAGAATGCGCCGAGATGCGAAGTGAATTTTTCATTCTGGCTAACGGGAGTGAAACGCAGCGTAGCAGCGCTACGCTAAGTGGAACGAGCGGACGACAGAATGGAAAAGGCACGAGCAGACGACGCAGGCGAATGCAGGAAATAGTATCACAGGCGGAAGTAGTCCACGCCGCCCTCAAACAGCGGCTGATACTTGTCGCCGGGTACGTTCTTGTAGAGATTTTCGCCGCTGCGCTCGGTGTGCCCCATCTTGCCCAGCACGCGGCCGTCCGGGCTGGTAATGCCCTCGATGGCGAAATAGCTGGCGTTGGGGTTGAAACGCATATCCATCGACGGCGCGCCGGACAAATCCACATACTGCGTGGCAATCTGCCCATTTGCCGCAAGCTGACGAATCAGCGCTTCCGGGCCGACAAACCGGCCTTCGCCGTGGCTGATGGCGACCGTGTGAATGTCATCCACCTTGCAGCGGGACAGCCACGGGGATTTATTCGACGCAATGCGCGTGCGGACGAGCATCGACTGGTGACGGCCGATTTCGTTGAACGTCAGCGTCGGGCACTGATCGGACGTGTCGACGATTTCGCCATACGGCACAAGCCCCAGCTTAATCAGCGCCTGGAAGCCGTTGCAAATGCCCAGCATCAGGCCGTCGCGGCGCTGGAGCAGATCATGCACCGCGTCCTTCATGGCAGGATTGCGGAAGAACGCCGTGATGAACTTCGCCGAGCCGTCGGGTTCGTCGCCGCCGGAGAAACCGCCGGGCAGGACGATCATCTGGCTGCGTGCAATCATGCGGCTGGCCTCGGCAATCGACTGGGTGATGGCTTCAGGCGTCAGGTTGTTGATGACGAGGATTTCCGCCGCGCCGCCTGCGCGCTCGACCGCCCGCGCGGTGTCGTACTCGCAGTTCGTGCCGGGGAAAACCGGGATGAACGCCAGCGGCTTGACCGTCTTGACGGCGGGCACGGGGTAGGTTTCCGCCGAATAGGAGAACTTCTCCGTCGTTTCGCCGGTATGACCGCGGTAGGAGAACACCTTATCCAGCTTGCCTTCGTAGATTTCCTGCATGGCAGTCAAATCAATGCGCTCGCCCTCATACTCCAGCACCCACTCCGGCACGGTGTCGCCCACCTTCACGCCGAGGTCGATATCTTCGGCGCATTCCAGCAGCATCGCGCCCATCTGCTGCGCGAAGAGATTGCCGTCGTAATCATCGTCGATACGCGTGCCGATCTGATTGCCGATTCCCATTTTGAACAGGCCTTCCGCCACGCCGCCCAGACCCAGCGCCCACGCGGAAACCACCTTGCCCGCGCGAATGGCGGACAGGACAGCATCATAATTCGCGGTCAGCGCGGCGGTATCATGCGGATCGCAGGAGACGAGGCGGATGGAGTGCCCCGCTTCCTTGAATTCGGGCGAAATGACCTCGCTCGCCTTGCCGGGGGCAATCGCGAAGGAGCAGAGCGTCGGCGGAACGTCCATCTTCTCGAACGTGCCGGACATGGAGTCCTTGCCGCCAATCGCCGCGATGTTCAAATCGAGCTGCGCATCCAGCGCGCCCAGCAGCGCCGCGAACGGCTTGCCCCAGCGCGTCGGATCCGTGCCCATGCGCTCAAAATATTCCTGGAAGGTCAAATACGCTTGCTTGTAGTCAAAGCCCGCGCAGACCAGCTTCGTCACGCTTTCGATGACCGCCAGATAGCTGCCCTCATACGGCGACTGCGACAGGATTTCCGGGTGCATCCCGTACGCCATGCCGGACACGGTGTCCGTCGTGCCGTGCAGAACCGGCAGCTTTGCAACCATCGTCTGGTTCGGGGTCAGCTGATATTTGCCGCCGAAGGGCATCAAGACCGTCGCCGCGCCGATGGTAGAATCGAACCGCTCGCTCAAGCCCTGCTTGGAGCAGATATTGAGGTTGCCAAGCATATCCGCCAGCTTCTCCGTCACCGTATCGCCCGCAAACTCGTAGGGCTTGACATCATCATCCGGGACAGACGCAGTCGTGTGCTTCTCCGCGCCGTTGGAATTGAGGAACTCGCGGGACAAATCGACAATCGTCACGCCCTTCCACGTCATGCGCAGACGGGGTTCGGCGGTCACTTCCGCCACGACGGTCGCTTCAAGGTTCTCGCGGTTTGCCGCCGCAAGGAACGCATCAACATCCTCCGGCGCAAGCACAACCGCCATCCGCTCCTGCGATTCGGAAATCGCCAGCTCCGTGCCGTCCAGACCGTCGTACTTCTTCGGCACTTTGTCCAAATCAATCAGCAGGCCATCCGCCAGTTCGCCGATTGCCACGGACACGCCGCCCGCGCCGAAGTCGTTGCAGCGCTTGATGAGCCGGGTGACTTTGCCGTCACGGAAGAGGCGCTGGAGCTTGCGTTCGGTCGGGGCATTGCCCTTCTGCACCTCCGCGCCGCACGTTTCGATGGATTCCAGCTTATGGGACTTGGACGAACCCGTTGCGCCGCCGCAGCCGTCGCGCCCGGTGCGCCCACCGAGCAGGACAATCTTGTCGCCGGGGGCAGGCACTTCGCGGCGGACGTTCTTCTCCGGCGCAGCGCCCACCACCGCACCGATCTCCAGACGCTTGGCGGCATAGCCCGGATGGTACATTTCATCCACCAGCCCCGTCGCCAGTCCAATCTGGTTGCCATAGGAGGAATAGCCCGCCGCCGCCGTGGTGACGAGCTTGCGCTGGGGCAATTTTCCCGGCATGGTCTGGCTGACCGGAACGAGCGGGTCAGCCGCGCCAGTCACGCGCATCGCCTGATAGACGTAGGTGCGCCCGGACAGCGGGTCACGAATCGCGCCGCCGATGCAGGTCGCCGCGCCGCCGAAGGGCTCAATCTCCGTGGGGTGGTTGTGCGTCTCGTTCTTGAACATGAGCAGCCACGGCTCTTTCACACCGTCCACATCCACATCAATCTTGATGGAGCAGGCATTGATTTCCTCGCTCACGTCAATGTTGGGGGTCTGCCCGATTTTCTTTAGGTACTTGCCGCCGATGGTCGCGATGTCCATCAGGTTCATGGGGCGCTCGCGGTCGCCGTAGACGGTTTTGCGCGCCGCCAAATAGCGCTGGAACGCCTTTTCGACCGCCGCTTTGCGCACATCCACCGCATCAAGGGTCGTCAGGAACGTCGTGTGACGGCAGTGATCCGACCAGTATGTGTCAATCATGCGGATTTCGGTCAGCGTCGGGTCACGGTGCTCGGACGCGAAATAATCCCGGCAGAACGCAAGGTCATCGTCATCCATCGCCAAGCCGTACTTCTTGACGAACGCATCCACCTCATCGGCATTCATCGCCGTGAAGCCCGTCAGCGTCTCCACATGGTCGGGCGTTTCGTACTGCTGCTGGAGCGTCGTCTTTTCGCCCAAGTCGGCTTCGCGCGCCTCCACGGGGTTGATGACGTGCTTCTTCACGCGCGCCAGCTCATCCGCCGTGAAATCGCCGTCCAGCAGATACACGCGCGCACTGCGAACCGTCGGGCGGGCGCACTGCCCCACCAGCTGGATGCACTCCTCGCAGGACGCCGCGCGCTGGTCATACTGACCCGGCAGGTACTCCACCGCAAAAACCGCCTTTGCGCCATGCGGAAGTTCCGTGTACGTCACATCCACCTGCGGCTCGGAGAACACGACCGGCAGGCACTTCTGGTACAGCGCGTCCTGCACGCCCTCCACATCATAGCGGTTCAGCAGGCGCAAACCCGTGACCGTCTTGATTTGCAGGATATGGCGAATTTCCCACAGGAGCTGCTTCGCCTCCACCGCGTAGGGGGCTTTCTTTTCCACATAAATGCGTTTGACGCTCATGAATGGCTCTCCTTTCGTGATGCCAAGGCGCGCTGACCGATGTCGCGGCGCATGTGCATGTCGGTGAAGGTGATTTTGTCCGCCGCCTGATACGCTTTGTCAATCGCAGCTTCGAGCGTATTCGCCGTCGCGGTGACGCCCAGAACGCGCCCGCCCGCGGTGACAATCTGCCCATCGACCAGCTTCGTACCCGCGTGGAAGACGGTCGCGGTTTTGCCCGCTTCATCCAAGCCGGAAATCGGGTAGCCGCTCTTGTAGCTGACCGGGTAGCCGCCGGATGCCAGCACGACGCAGCACGCCGCGCCAGACGCGAATTCCACGGGTGTATCCGCCAGCGTGCCGTCCACCGTCGCGCGCATGATGGTCAGCAGGTCGCTTTTCAGCAGCGGCAGCACTACCTGCGTCTCCGGATCGCCAAAACGGCAGTTGTATTCGATAACCTTCGGGCCTTTGGGCGTCATCATCAGACCGAAATACAGGCAGCCCGTGAAAGTGCGCCCCTCGGCGTTCATGGCGGCAATCGTCGGCAGGAAGATTTCGTCCATGCAGCGCTGCGCCAATTCGGGCGTGTAGCAGGGGTTGGGGGCAATGGTGCCCATGCCGCCGGTGTTGAGGCCCTCATCGTGGTCAAGCGCGCGCTTGTGATCCATGCTGGACACCATCGGCTTGACCGTTTTGCCGTCGGTGAACGCCAGCACGCTGACTTCCGGGCCGGTCAGGAACTCCTCGATGACGACCCGCGCGCCGGACGCGCCGAACTTCGCTTCCTTCATCATGGACGCGACGGCTTCCACGGCGCTGTCGCGGTCAGGGCAGATGAGCACGCCCTTGCCGAGCGCCAGACCATCCGCCTTGACGACGATGGGCATATCCGCCGTCTGCAAATACTTGACCGCCGCGTCATAATCGTCAAACGTCTCATACGCCGCCGTCGGAATGCCGTACTTCTTCATCAGGTTCTTCGAGAACACTTTGCTGCCCTCGATAATCGCGGCATTCTTGCGCGGGCCGAACGCGGGAATCCCCTGCTCCGCCAGCGCATCTACCATGCCGAGGCACAGCGGGTCGTCCGGCGCGACGATGACGAAATCCACCTTGTTCTCCGCCGCCCAGCGGACAATGCCGTCCACGTCCGTCGCCTTGAAGGGCAGGCAGGTCGCAATCTGCGCAATGCCGCCGTTGCCGGGCGCGGCGTACAGCGCCGTCACTTCCGGGTTTTCCTTGATTTTCAGCGCGATGGCGTGTTCGCGTCCGCCGCCGCCGACGATGAGTACCTTCATCTTGCTTCCCTGACCTTTCTGAATGCAATCAATGGTGGAACAGGCGCATATGCGTGAAGCACATGACCATATTGTACAGGTTGCAAGCGTCAATCACGTTGTCATCGCGAATCGAACCGCCGGGCTGGGCGACGTAGGTCACGCCGGAGCGGTGCGCGCGCTCGATGTTGTCGCCAAACGGGAAGAACGCGTCGCTGCCCAGCGCAACGCCCGTCTGCTGATTCAGCCACGCGCGCTTTTCTTCCTTCGTCAGCGGTTCGGGGCGCTCGGTGAAGAAGCGCTGCCAGCGGCCGTCCGCCAGCACCTCGTCCGGCTCGTCGGAGATGAACACGTCAATCGTGTTGTCGCGGTCGGCACGGGCGATTTTCTCCACGAACGGCAATGCCAGCACGCGCGGATGCTGCCGCAGCAGCCAGTTATCCGCCTTCTGCCCTGCCAGACGCGTGCAGTGAATGCGGCTCTGCTGCCCCGCGCCGATGCCAATCGCCTGACCGTCCTTGGCGTAGCAGACGGAATTCGATTGCGTGTACTTGAGCACAATCAGCGCCACAATCAGGTCGCGCTTGGCGTCCTCCGGCAGGTCGTGATTCGTGGTCACGATGTCGTTCAGCAGATTTTCATCAATCACAAATTCATTGCGCCCCTGCTCGAACGTGATGCCGAACACCTGCTTGTGCTCAATGGGCGCGGGGCGGTATGCCGGGTCAATCGTAACAATATTGTAATTGCCCTTCTTCTTCATTTTCAGCAGCGCCAGCGCCTCGTCGGTGTAGCCGGGAGCGATGATGCCGTCGGACACTTCGGGCTTAATCAGCCGCGCGGTGCTTTCGTCGCACACGTCGCTCAGGGCAATCCAGTCGCCGAAGGAGGACATGCGGTCTGCGCCGCGCGCACGGGCATAGGCGCACGCCAAGGGCGACAGTTCCTGTTCCCCCACGAAATAAATCTTGCGCAGGGTATCATTCAGCGGCAGACCCACCGCCGCGCCCGCCGGGCTGACATGCTTGAACGACGTCGCCGCGGGCAGACCCGTCGCGCGCTTGAGTTCGCTGACCAGCTGCCAGCCGTTGAGCGCGTCAAGGAAGTTGATGTAGCCGGGTTTGCCGTTCAGCACAGTCAGGGGCAGTTCGCCCTCTTCCATATAAATCCGCGACGGCTTCTGATTCGGGTTGCAGCCGTACTTCAATTCCAGCTCTTTCATGCCTCTTCCTCCTGATCATGCTTGTTGATGATGATGGTATCGCTGCTGCCGTCCGCCAAGCTGATATAGGAAACGTACAGCGACACCTTGTTGTCCTCATTCAGATTCATCCATGTATCCAGCGCCAGCTGCTCAATGTCGCCGCGCAGCGCCACCTTCTCCGGTTCGCCCGCGAAGGACGGAATCGGATTGCCGTCGCACTGGTAGGTGTGGATGAAATGTCCCTCGCCCGCCTTGGGCTGCGCGTACTCATAGAAATAGCGCAGGACGCTGTTCTCGTCGCCGTCGTCGGACTTGATGATGGATAGCTTGTAGGATGCTTTGCCGTCCGCGACGCGCACCAAGCCGCTGATGCGGGGCGTCCAGTTCGGGCGGTCGTCCTCGAACGTGCGGGTACGCAGCGCGTCCTCGAACGTCTGCCCATTCTGCATGAAGTCGTAGACCGTATCGGTCTGGTCGCCGTTGGTGACGATGGTGTATTCGCCGCCCGGCAGCGCACGGACAGGCGCGTAGATAATCAGATGCGGGTCGGTCATCAGGCTTTCGTCGTGCGCCTTGGTGATGATGCCGTCGTCCGTCTCCTCGAAAATGCGGTTGCGGCTGTTGACGCTGCGGCCCATGATAAAGTAGACAATCACGGCATATTCGCCGCTTTCGTCCACGCCGAGACAGATGCCGCGCCCCGGATAGGTGTTATTGCTCAGCACGTCGTTCAATTCCTGCTTCTTCATTGCTTTTCCTCCCGCTTTTTTGCGATTTTGCCTGCCACCTGCTCCAGTGCCTGCGGCAGCAGAATCCACTCCGCCTGTTCCATCACGCGCCGCTGCAAGATTTCCGGCGTGTCGCCCGGCAGCACTTCAACGGCTTTCTGCGCGATAATATCGCCGCCGTCGGTAATTTCGTTGACAAAATGCACCGTCGCGCCCGTGACCTTCACGCCGCGTTTAAGTGCCGCTTCGTGCACATGGAGTCCATAGAAGCCGTCGCCGCAGAAGGACGGAATCAGGCTCGGATGGATGTTGAGGATGCGATGGTCATACGCACGGATGACGTTCTCCGGCAGAATCGTCAGGAAGCCCGCCAGCACAACGACATCAATCGCGTTTTCACGCAGCAGGGTCAGCAGACGCTCGCCGTAATTCTCCGGCGCTTCGCCTTTCTCCTTGCGCAGGACGGTGTGGGCGATTCCGGCATTTTCCGCGCGGGTGAGCGCATAGGCGGATGCGTTTGACGCCACGACGAGTGCCAGTTCCGCGGACGGGATTTTGCCCGCCCGTTTCGCGTCGATGATGGCTTGCAGGTTCGTGCCGCCGCCGGAAACGAGAACAGCTGCTCTTACCACAGTTCCACACCCTTTTCCCCCGCCACGATTTCGCCCAGCACATACGCGCCGGGTTCGCCGTTCTGGTGCAGGATAGCAAGCGCCTTGTCGGCATCTTCGCGGGCGACGGTAATCGTCATGCCCACGCCCATGTTGAAGGTGTTGAACATGTCGCGCTCCGGGACGCTGCCTTCGCGGGCGATAATGTCGAAAATCGGCAGCACGCGCACGTCGCTCTTCTTGATTTTCGCGCAGCAGCCTTCGGGCAGGGAGCGCGGGATGTTCTCATAGAAGCCGCCGCCGGTGATGTGGCTGATTGCCTTGGGCTGCAATTCCTTCAGCAGCGCCAGCACGGGCTTGACGTAGATCTTCGTGGGGGTGAGCAGCGTTTCCCAGAGGGACTTATCCAGCTCCGGATAATTGCGGTTTTCGCCGCCGTTGCCAATAGCGAACACCTTGCGCACGAGCGAGAAGCCGTTGGAATGCACACCCGTGGAGGGCAGCGCCAGCATCACGTCGCCCGGACGAACCGTTTCGCGGTTGATGATGCGCTTCTTGTCCACAATGCCGACGGAGAAGCCCGCAAGGTCGTAATCATCCTCCGGCATCATGCCGGGATGCTCCGCCGTTTCGCCGCCGATGAGCGCTGATTCCGCCTGCACGCAGCCTTCCGCCACGCCCGCGACGATGGACGCGATTTTCTCCGGCACATTCTTGCCGCAGGCGATATAATCAAGGAAGAACAACGGCTTCGCGCCGCAGCAAATGACGTCGTTGACGCACATCGCCACGCAGTCAATGCCGATGGTATCATGCTTGTCCAGCAGCATGGCGATTTTCAGCTTCGTGCCGACGCCATCCGTGCCGGAAACGAGCACCGGCTCTTCCATGCCCGCCGCGTCCAGCGCAAACAGGCCGCCGAAGCCGCCGATGCCCTCGACGCAGCCCGCCGTCATCGTCCGCGCGACATGCTTCTTCATCAGTTCCACCGACGCGTAACCGGCGGTAATGTCAACACCCGCTGCCTTGTAGCTTTCGCTCTCGCTCTTCATCATGGTTGTCTGCTCCTTTGTCGCATTCGTCGCGTTAGTCGTCGTCCTGCACCTTGCCGCCGTGAATGGGCTGGTCGAATTTGTTCTTCTCCGTCACCAGCGGCGGATCAACCGGATATTTGCCGCAGAAGCAGCCCTTGCAGAATCCGCAGTGGCTGTCCGCCGCCAGCTTGTCGCACGCCTCCAGGGACAAAAAGCCGATGGAGTCCGCGCCGATGATTTTGCCGATTTCTTCCACCGAATAGTGTGCGGCAATCAGGTTCTCCTTGCTGTCCACGTCCGTGCCGAAGAAGCAGGGGTCGGTGAACGGCGGGGCGGACAGGCGCACATGCACCTCCGTCGCGCCCGCTTCGCGCAGAAGGCGGACGATGCGCGCGCAGGTTGTGCCGCGGACGATGGAATCATCCACCATGACGACGCGCTTGCCCTTGACGGTGGCGGAAATGGCGTTCAGCTTGATGCGCACGGCATCCTGCCGCTGCTTCTGTCCCGGCTGGATGAATGTGCGCCCGATGTACTTGTTCTTGATGAAGCCGATGCCGTAGGGAATCCCGCTGGTGCGGCTGTACCCAATGGCGGCATCCAGCCCGGAATCCGGCACGCCGATGACCACATCCGCCTGAACCGGATGGTCAAGCGCGAGGAAGCTGCCCGCCCGGATGCGCGCCTCGTGGACGCTGCTGCCGTCAATGACGGAATCGGGACGCGCGAAATAAATGAACTCGAAGATGCACATGCCGTCGTGGCATGCGCCGGGCATCTTATAGGAATGAATCCCCTCTTCGTTGACGACGACGACTTCGCCCGCCTCAATATCGCGCACGAACGTCGCGCCGATGGCATCCAGCGCACAGCTTTCCGACGCAAACACCACGTCGTCGCCGATTCTGCCCATGCACAGCGGGCGGAAGCCATGCGGGTCGCGGCAGGCAATCAGCTTCGTCGGACTCATGACGACGAGCGAATACGCGCCCTTGATGACCTGCATGGCGTTCAAAACCGCCTGTTCAATCGAACCGCACTTCAGGCGCTCCTGCGTGATGATGTAGGCAATCACCTCGGTGTCCGACGTGCAGTGGAAAATCGCGCCGTTCTTCTCCAGCTGTTCGCGAAGCTCCGCCGCGTTGGTCAAATTTCCGTTGTGTGCCAGCGCCATCGCGCCTTTTTGATGGTTAATCAGCAGCGGCTGGGCATTGGAACGGCTGTGCATCCCCGTTGTACCGTAGCGGCAGTGGCCGACCGCCATCGTGCCCTCGTGGATTTTGCTCAGCGCGTCGCGCGTGAACACCTCCGTCACCAGTCCGTTGTCCTTGTGTGCCTTCATCACGCCATCATCGTTGACGACAATGCCGCAGCTCTCCTGACCGCGG
>UMAP01044027.1_pt1 | contig 23519 bp, 22 predicted proteins | sample 1963731 | NCBI WGS metagenome assembly UMAP01 (sample SAMEA4835918, study PRJEB28245) | human gut metagenome | biome: gut microbiome; material: fecal sample | place: Denmark | collected 2008 | reverse complement strand
ACAATTTCAATGAAGTTAAGATCAATCGTCGATGCGACACCTTTAGCTTCTCCCATTACTGCCATTAATACAACGATTGCGAAGAATATGATCAAAGGAATCATATTGGAAGCTTTCGTAGGATTGGATCCTTTTACTTTCTTTAGTATGAAAGGCAGGCTTCCGGCAATTAAACCACAAAAGGCAAAATTTGTTGGAATTGGATGTACTTCTAATAGATATTCAAACAATCTTGAAAGAATTACGATTGCTAATCCAGCTCCTAAAAAGATAGGGAATAAAAGCTTTAAGCTTTCTTTCAATTCAGATTTAATGTGAGTGATGGAATGAATTAATTTATCATATAAACCCATTGCGACCATCATGGTTCCGCCGCTGACACCAGGAATGATGTTTGCAATGCCGACAACCATACCTTGAAGAATCGATTTTATCATGTTTATTTTCTCCTTTACACGTTCAAAAATATAACATATATGGCGCTAAGTGTAAAATTTTTTAATGTTTTTATAATTGTGTATTGCATCTTGATGCGTTTTATGTATAATTGTCTTGTGTTTTCTTAAATAAATTTAAAGTTTAGTAAAAGTAAACAAAAGGAGGGGATGCCGTGCAAATAGGAGCAAAGATAAAAGCATTGAGAATTGCCAATGATCTAACACTGGAAGAATTGGCGTCAAGGTCTGAATTGACCAAAGGTTTTTTGTCACAGTTAGAAAGAGATCTAACGAGCCCAAGTATTTCAACTTTGGAAGATATCCTAGAGGCTTTAGGCACAAATCTATCGGAATTTTTTGCTGCAGAACCGGAAGAACAGATCGTGTTTCATCAAGGAGATTTCTTTATTGATGAAGGCGAAGATCATACGATCGAATGGATCATTCCCAATGCACAAAAAAATGCGATGGAACCCATTTTGTTGACGATAAATCCGCTAAAGAAATCGCGAACGATAAAAAGCCATGAAGGCGAAGAGTTTGGCTATGTCTTAAAAGGAAAGATCGAACTTGTTATGGGCAAAAAGCGCTATAAGGTCAAAGCTAAGGAAACATTCTATATTTCAGGAAGGAATTCACACTATTTGTACAATCCATCCAATACACCAGCTAAGGTATTATGGGTTTCAACACCACCAAGATTTTAGACGTTAGAAAGGGACACGATTATGGAGATGGAAAAAAAGAAAATTATTCAGTTTAAGAATATCGTTAAAGATTTTGATGGACAGATCGTTTTAAAGGGAATCGATCTGGATATTTATGAAAATGAATTTGTTACATTGTTAGGACCTAGTGGTTGTGGAAAAACGACTTTATTAAGAATATTAGGTGGTTTTATCGAACCAACAGAAGGACATGTAATTTTTGACGGACAAGATATCTTAAAGCTGCCTCCTCATAAAAGAGAATTGAATACAGTTTTCCAAAAATACGCATTATTTCCTCATATGAATGTATATGATAATATTGCATTTGGGTTAAAAATAAAAAAAATGAATAAAGACATTATTGAACAAAAAGTAATGAAGATGTTGAAATTAATTAATTTAGAGGGATATGAAAAGAAAAATGTAACGGTTCTCTCGGGAGGTCAGCAGCAACGTGTTGCGATAGCTAGAGCTTTGGTAAATGAGCCTTCAGTATTGTTGCTGGATGAACCATTGGGAGCGTTGGATCTTAAACTACGTAAAGAAATGCAGTATGAACTAAAACGTATCCAACAGGAAGTAGGAATTACTTTTATTTATGTTACGCATGATCAAGAGGAAGCATTAACAATGTCGGATAAAATTGTTGTTATGAAAGATGGCGAAATACAACAAGCTGGAACTCCGCAGGATATTTATAATGAACCTGTCAATCGTTATGTAGCAAACTTTATAGGAGAAAGCAATATTGTTTCAGGACGAATGTTAGAAGACAAGAAAGTGTGTTTTGATGATATTACTTTTGATTGTGTAGATGTAGGTTTTAAAGAAAATGAGCCTGTAGATGTGGTAATTCGACCAGAAGACATTGATATTGTACCTGTAGATCAAGGGAAAATGACAGGAACTGTTGAAAGTGTATTGTTTAAAGGGGTTCACTATGAAGTTATGGTCGAAACGGTTCCGGGCACTCATGTTACGGTTAACATGCATGTAAGAAATAATCAGAATATTTTGAGTGATGATAGAAAAGAAGCAATCAGTGCAAATGATTTTTATCTAGATTTGGAAGATATGAAAGACATCGATGATAAAGAAATTGTCGCCCGAGCAGATGCACAGGCATGGAATCCGGAAACAGATGAATATTTATCAATCAAGGTAGAAACAGATTTAAAAGAAGAAATAGGTGAATATAATGTTAAGTTTTCAACTAATTCAGGACTTCAAATCATTCGTAAAATCTGGGTGGTAGATCAAAGAGTTGTTGAAAATAAAAAAGCAAATGAAGCGGTTAGTGCTTTTAACTTCTTCAAATCTAAAGATGAAATTATGGAATCTCATGCTTTAGATACTGATTTAAAAACTTGGGCAAATGCACAAGGATGGAAATTGAATAATGAAGATGAAGGTGTAGATTTAAGTGTAGATTATGATTTCGATCCAGAAAAAATAACAGAAGGTATCTATAAGGTTACATTCTGGACAACAGGACGAGAATTTAAGATCCATACAACTGATTATGTAGAGGAAGGTAAAGAGGTCGGATTATCTTTCTTCCCTGAAGATATTCATGTAATGGAGAAGATGGAATTCTAATGAAAAAATTTAGTCAGCTAGCATTTCCGTATGTAGTATGGGTTGTATTAATGATCTTATTACCAATGCTTTTGATTTTATTTTACTCTTTGACAACACAAGGTAATGAGATTGTAAATTTTACGTTCACTTTAAATAACTACATTCGTTTTTTTACCGACCATGATTTTTTGATGATTTTATGGCGTTCTTTGGTAATAGCCTTTAAAACGACCATAATTTGTGTATTATTAGGGTATCCAATAGCTTATTTTATTGCTCGCAGTCCTGATCGAGTTCGAAATACATTAGTATTGGCAGTGACATTACCGACATGGATCAATATGTTGGTACGTACGTATTCTTGGATCGGATTGTTATCCGAAGGTGGTATCATTCAAACTTTGTTTGGATTACAAGGTACAGACTTGCTGTATACTGAGGGGGCAGTGTTGTTAGGAATGGTTTATAACTTTATTCCTTTTATGATATTGCAAATTAATACCTCGCTATGTAAAATGGATCATTCCTTACTGGAAGCTAGTGCAGATCTAGGTGCCAATAAGGTTCAGACATTCTTGCGCGTGGTTTTCCCTCTGTCTTTATCCGGTGTTATCAGTGGAATTGCCTTGGTATTCTTACCGGCAGTCAGTTCTTTCTTCATTCCTAAGTTATTGGGAGGAGGACAGTTCTTCTTGATTGGTAATGTGATAGAAAATCAGTTTATTACAGTAGGTGAATGGAATTTTGGTTCTGCAATTTCTATGATCATGGCTGTTATTATGATGCTTTGCATGTATTTGATTCGTCGTGTTGATGAGCATAATAGCGGTGGGAGGAAGTCGTCATGAAAAAAGAAAAACGTATTTTTGGTAAAGCGCTGATGATTCTTTCCTTATTGTTTTTCTATATACCAATTTTATATATGATCGTATTTTCGTTTAATTCGGGAAGATCATTAACAAATTTTGAAGGCTTTAGTTTGACATGGTATGAACATATGTTCAAAAACCGAGATATGATGGAATCGCTTTATACCACAATAACTATAGCTTTAATTGCGACGCTCGTTGCTACTTTATTAGGTACTATAAGCGCAATCGGATTATCAAAAAGTCGAAAATTTTTAAAGAGCTTTGTTTTACAGTTAAATGATTTTCCAATTATGAATCCGGAAATTGTTACTGCAATTGGATTTATGTTATTGTTCATTACATTTCATATAGAGCGAGGATTTATGACAATGTTATTAGCACATATTGCTTTTTGTACACCATATGTTATTTTAAGCATAATGCCTAAGATTCGCTCTTTAGATCCAAATTTAGCAGATGCAGCGATGGACCTTGGTGCTACACCATGGCAGGCATTGACCAAGGTTTTGGTGCCGCAAATTATGCCGGGCATCTTTTCGGGAGCTTTGATTGCCTTTACGATGTCATTTGATGATTTTATTATTTCGTATTTTGTAACCGGAGGAGGCGTTAAGAATCTAAGTATCATGGTCTATACTATGAGCAAGCGCATAAATCCAAGTATTAATGCAATATCTACACTTGTTGTAGTATTGATAACGATAGTCCTGGTGATTATCAATGTTATACCTATAATTAGGGAGAGAAAGGAAAAGAAACATGAAAAAATTATTGACTAGTACATTGATCGGTGCATTAGCATTGACACTTGCCGGATGCGGTTCAAACACACAAGAACGTGAATTTGAGGGTCAGGAACTTCATCTCTATAATTGGGGTGAATATATGGGAGAAAACCTTATTTCCGATTTTGAAGATCAAACAGGGGCAACAGTAAATGTAGATTATTTTGATTCAAATGAACAAATGTATATCAAGGTTGCCAATGGAGAATCTTTTGATGTTTTGGTCCCTAGTGATTATATGATTGAAAGATTGATAAAGGAAGATTTACTACAGCCGCTTGATAAAGAAAAATTGAATAATTTGGATTTACTTTCTGAAGATGTAATGGGATTAGATTATGACCCTGAAAATGAGTATTCTATTCCTTATTTTTGGGGGACTGTAGGAATAGTATATGATAAGAATAAAGTGAGCGAAGAAGATCTTGAAAAAGAAGGATATAATATCTTTTTAGACACAAAGTATAAAGGGGATATCTATCTATATGATTCTGAACGTGATTCTTTCATGATGGCTTTAAAAGCATTGGGGTATTCTATGAATACGACAAATGAACAGGAGTTACAAGAAGCTTATGAATGGTTAGTTCAAGCTGTTGAAACAATGGAACCTGAAATCGTAACAGATGAAATTATTGATAATATGGCACAGGGAAGAAAAGCTCTTGGTTTGATTTATTCTGGGGATGCTGCTTATGTAATGTCAGAAAATGAAGATATGGGATTCTATATGCCTGAAACTGGTACGAATATTTGGTCAGATGCAATGGTAATTCCAAAAAATGCCGAGAATCCTGAATTAGCACATGCATTTATTGATTATGTATGTACATATGAGGCTTCAATGGATAATTCAAGTTATGTAGGATATACTTCTCCAAATAAAGAAGTTATGGATGAATTAAGTGGCGAAGGCGGAGATTATGAAGGAATCAATGCTTATAATCCTCGCTCTGGAAATGATAATGACGAAGTATTTAAATATGATGAAAATACTCGTGCAATCATTGCTGATTTATGGTCACGTGTTAAAGTTGTTGCCAGCAACGCAGAATAAGAGTATCTTCGGATACTCTTTTTTAATCTGAAACATGAATTAATTCTTATATAGTTTATAAAGAAAAAATACCAACTCATTTTTGAGCTGGTATTTTCACCTTATAAAAAGTTTAAATTTAAATGGCGGCCTCTGTAGGAATCGAACCTACAATTAAATCTTAGGAGGATCTCGTGATATCCATTTCACTAAGAGGCCATACTGGCGCACCCGACAGGACTTGAACCTGCAACCGCTTGAATCGGAATCAAGTACTCTATCCAATTGAGCTACGGGCACTCATACCAATTCATTATACCCTAAAATCAAATATTATGGTATAAATAAATGGGTTTTATAGAAAAGGAGAAGATTATGGCTAAAAGAATTATACAAGTCGAAGAAAAAGTTCCTTTTAAGTTGATGTTGCCTTTAAGTATCCAGCATATGTTTGCGATGTTTGGGGCTTCTGTATTGGTTCCATTCTTATTTGGAATTAATCCAGCTATCGTTTTGTTGATGAACGGTATTGGAACTTTGTTGTTTATTTTAATTACGAAAGGGAAGGCTCCTGCTTATTTAGGAAGTAGTTTTGCCTTTATTGCTCCGGCAAATATCGTAATTGCACAGTTTGGGTATGAATATGCTCTTGGTGGCTTTGTCGTAGTTGGTTTCTGTGGATGCTTGTTAGCCGCTTTGATCAAGAAATTTGGTACAAAGTGGATCGATGTTGTTCTTCCACCGGCTGCTATGGGGCCAGTTGTTGCCTTGATTGGTTTGGAGCTTTCAAGCAGTGCAGCAAGTACAGCTGGGTTGTTGGATGAAGTTGTAGATCCAAACAATGTAATTGTGTTTGGAGTAACTTTAGGTGTTGCGATCATAGGCAGTGTATGTTTCAAGAAGTTCTTGAGCGTTATTCCTATTTTGATTGCGGTTATCTGTGGTTATGTTGCCGCTGTATTTTGTGGAATGATCGATTTTACACCAGTTATGGAGGCTAGTTTCTTTGCGCTTCCTAACTTTACATTCCCTAAATTTGACATCAATGCGATCTTGATGATCTTGCCGGTTATTTTAGTTATCGCTTCTGAGCATATTGGGCATCAGATCGTTACGGGTGAAGTTGTTGGCCGCGATTTGATCAAAGATCCAGGTCTTCATCGTTCTTTGTTTGCGGACAACTTCTCAACGATGTTATCTGGTTTCATTGGTTCTGTTCCTACAACGACTTATGGTGAAAACATTGGTGTTATGGCAATTACGGGTGTTTATTCTGTACAAGTAATTGCAGGTGCAGCTATTCTTTCTATTATTTGTTCATTTATTGGTCCTCTTGCAGCTTTGATCCAGACGATTCCAAATCCTGTAATTGGTGGAATCAGTTTCTTGTTATATGGAATGATTGGAACTAGCGGGTTAAGAATTTTGGTTGATAAAAGAGTTGATTATGGTAAGAGCGTTAACTTGATCTTAACTTCTGTTGTATTTGTAACAGGATTGAGTGGTGTCGTTGTTCAGGTTGGAACAACTTCATTAACAGGTATGGTACTTGCTTGTATTACAGCAATGTTAATGTCTTTGTTGTTCTATTTATTTGATAAGTTTAATTTATTGAATAAGGAAGAAGAATAAACGCTGTATCATAAAGTATTTTATTAAATAATATTGTTGGTGATAGGATATACATTTTATATGCATATCTTGTCATCAACTTTTTTTGAATTTAGATAATTTAATATAGAAACAAAAACAGTATCTAGATTATAATAATCATGCGAAAAGATAAGGGAGGATGACTATGATCAAAGCGGTTATTTTTGATATGGATGGTTTGATGTTTAATACAGAAATCATGTTTAAAAAACAGTTTAGACAAGCTTTAGATAAGGCGGATATACATTGTCCAGATAGCGTGATTGAGAGAATGATTGGGTGTGATTCCAGGGAAATCATAGAATTTGAAAATACATATCCTGGAATTAGTGATGTAATGTCATATTGTCAGAAAACACGTGTGAATTTTTTCTTTGAATTTTTTAAAAATCCAGGAGATGCCAATATGCCAGGTCTATATGAATTGATTCAATATTTAGAAAAGAAGCCAATGGATTATGCGATCGCATCCAGTTCAGCAAAAGAAGATATCTTAAAGTTTATCAATTATGCTGGATTTGAATTGCATCCAAAACAAATTGTGAGTGGAAAAGAAGATTTTCCTTCTAAACCGGCACCAGATATCTTTTTAGCTACTGCCAAAAGAATGGGATATAAACCTGAAGAATGTTTAGTTCTAGAAGATAGCAAGCATGGAATTACAGCTGCTTACAAGGCTGGAATGAAATCAATCTTTATTCAAGATCAAATCGCTCCAGATGAAGAAATGAAGCAGTATATTCAAGAGAGTCGAAATGATTTGAGTGAAGTAATTGATTATTTAGAAAGAGCGTAAATACTATAGTGGTTTTCGTTGTAAATAAAGACAAGCTATTTTATAATTAAGGTGCTTTTAGGAGGGCTAACATGAAAAAAGAATTGGTAATCGTTCTTGATTTTGGTGGGCAGTATAATCAGTTAGTTGCACGACGTGTTCGTGAGTGCAATGTTTATTGCGAGATTTATTCTTATAAAACCGACCTTGAAAAAATCAAGGCCATGAATCCAAAAGGAATCATCTTAACAGGTGGACCTAACAGCTGTTATGAAGAAGGAGCTCCAACATATTCAAAAGAATTGTTTGAATTAGGAATTCCGGTATTAGGTTTGTGCTATGGAGCACAGTTAATGATGCATGTTCTAGGCGGTACTGTTGAAAAAGCAGATGCTCGCGAATATGGAAAAACGGAAGTAATCGTTGATAAAAAAGAATCTAGAATTTTTGAAGGTGTATCTGAAAAAACAATTTGTTGGATGTCTCATTTTGACTATATTTCTAAAGTTGCACCTGGTTTTGAAATTACATCTCATACAGACAATTGTCCTTGTGCTTCTTGTGAAAATACAGAAGCTGGATTGTATGCGATCCAATTCCATCCAGAAGTATTACATACAAATGAAGGAACAAAAATGTTGTATAACTTTGTTCGCGGCGTTTGTGGATGTTCTGGTGATTGGAGGATGGATTCGTTTGTTGACGAGCAAATTAAAGCAATTCGCGAAAAAGTTGGAGACGGTAAAGTATTGTGTGCACTTAGTGGTGGAGTTGATTCCTCTGTTGCAGCAGTACTTTTATCCAAAGCAATTGGTAACCAGTTGACTTGTGTTTTCGTTGACCATGGATTGTTGAGAAAAAACGAAGGAGACGAAGTTGAAGCTGTATTTGGACCAGAAGGACCATATGAGCTAAACTTCATTCGTGTAAATGCACAGGAAAGATATTATAAAAAACTTGCTGGTGTAGAAGAACCAGAAGCTAAACGTAAGATCATCGGTGAAGAATTTATCCGTGTCTTTGAAGAAGAAGCTAAGAAAATTGGAGCTGTTGATTTCCTTGTTCAGGGAACGATTTATCCAGATGTTGTAGAGAGTGGTCTAGGTGGAGAAAGTGCTGTGATCAAGTCTCATCATAATGTTGGTGGTCTTCCTGATCATGTAGATTTTAAAGAAATTATTGAGCCATTACGCGACCTATTTAAAGATGAGGTTCGTAAAGCAGGTCTTGAATTAGGAATTCCTGAAAACTTAGTATTCAGACAGCCGTTCCCAGGACCTGGATTGGGTATTCGTATCATTGGTGAAGTAACAGCTGAAAAAGTACGTATTGTACAGGATGCAGATGCGATTTATCGTGAAGAGGTTGCCAAAGCAGGTTTAGATAGAAGCATTGGACAATACTTTGCGGCACTTACAAATATGCGTTCAGTTGGTGTCATGGGTGATGAAAGAACTTATGATTACGCAATTGCGCTAAGAGCTGTAAATACAATTGACTTCATGACAGCAGAAGCTGCTGAAATCCCATATGAAGTATTAAATAAAACTATGTCAAGAATTATTAACGAAGTTCGTGGGGTTAACCGTGTAATGTATGATCTTACAAGTAAGCCTCCTGGAACTATTGAGTTCGAATAGTAAACAAACATAAGAAAACGCCTTATTTTAGGCGTTTTTTGCGTTTATAGGATGGATTTGCTACCAAATTGCTACCACTTTTTTTAATTTGGTGAATAGAATACCTTTCCATCATGAATTATTAGCTTTGTTTCCTGATCGAATACATTTAATAATTTTAGACAATCAATCTCTTTGCTTTTTTGTTCGTTGATTTTATTTACTAAATTTTCATCAAAATCTTCATAGTTCCATTCATCGTGGATGGCTTCGATAATTGGGCGAGCGACATTGTTCAATATGTTGTTCTTTAGATATCGATGATTTTCTAAGTCCACATTTAATTGCTGTATAATCTTGTTGTGAAATAATTTTATCTCATCTCTTATAGCACATGAATAAGCAAATATTTGATTGAATTTTTCATAACAGTAATCGGTGCTCATAGAACCCTTATATAGTATGTATTTTAATGAAGCTATTTGATTTATTGTTTGAACCAGAATATTTTGTTGGATAAATAATGGTTCCAGCTTAAATGTAACACCTTTATATTCTGAAAAGCTATTGATGTTCTTTTTAGAGATATCATCTATTTCGTGGTTAATATGGGTTAAAATATCTGAAGCTTTTTCTTCGTAGTCACTTAGTTTTGATAGTTCTTGGGATATAGCTTGCTTATTTGATAAAATCTCATCTTTATATTTTGAAACTATGGAAACATTAGCAATTAAGTTTTGGACTTTCGCGAGTCGCTCTTTGTCTAAAAAATCCTTAATCTCTTCAATGTTCTCATTTAAAGATTCAAGTTTATTGTCAATTTCAGACATATAGTATTGCCCAACAACAATTGAAGCTATATTCATAGCGTCTGCAGCATAATTTAGCATTTTTGACGGTTTGATTTCTTTGAGATTTTGAATTTCTACAGGTTTAAGATTTGCTTGGCCTAATTGTCCGTTGTTTGTATAACTTCCTCTATAAGCGCCTTCCATTGCTTTACTTTTATGTAATTTTGCGTTAGGTGGAATAATTACTTCCACAATATTTTTAGGGATGTTATCATTAAAATTTTTTATTTGTTTTCCAGTGTTGATTAATTGCTGGGCTTGAGTTAAGTTTCGGCTTGTATCTATTACATGTGGAACTAAAGCATTGATTCTTTTTAATATTTTAGTATCGGTTATTTTTGGAAAATCATTAATATCATCAGTTGCTTTGGGTTGATTGATTAGTATTTTGTAATTATCGGTAAGTTCAATTTCGTTAGGAATTTGATAATAGTCATCAATCTCTTGATCGTCGGGCTGATCTAACTGTTTATTTGTTCTGGCTTTATATATGCATATAATTAAAACAAATAATATAAGTCCGATAGATATGAATATTAGTGCATTGGTACTCATAATTTATTTTTCTCTTGGAACTCCATAATTGATTTTCCATTCTATGTATTCCTCTTTTGTGATCTTGCCATCGGCAAGATCATTTTGTTTTTCGGCCCACTGTCTAAGGAAATCTTCAAAAATAGGATTATCTATATGTATTAAATGTTTACCGTCTTCATTAATGATGTTTATGGGCAAATTGTCTATATCCCATTCAAGTAATGAAAAGGCAAAATCTAAAGCAGTAGTTTTTTCTTTTGTGCTCAGGTAGAGCGAATGAACATTTAGTGCTTTGCTGATTTTTTCTAACATATCTTCTTTAGGCTTTCTTTTTCCAGTTTCATATTGTGAAATGCGAGTTCTGCCATTTTCTCCTTCACCAAGTCCTACTTTAATAGCCAATTCTTCTTGAGTGAGACCTCTAAACTGACGAACATAACGAATTCTTTCGCCTATATTCATTTTCATCACCTCCATGACACACATTCACAAAATAAGTATAACATGTCGATATAGCACAGAGAACAAAAAGGTTAACAACTCTATACAAAACTATTGACGAGAACAAATATGCTCTCTATAATATAAGAGAACAAATTAGTTAACGTACGGAGGTGAATGAATATGGAAAACAGTTTGTTTATGAATGCTCAGGAAGTAGCGGAGTTATTGGGAACTTCAAAAGCCTATGCTTATAAGCTAATCCAAAAACTCAACAAAGAATTAGCTAAGGAAGGGTATATCACTATCCAAGGGAAAGTGAATCGAAGCTTTTTCAAAAAGCGAATTTATGGTGAGGAAGAAAGCTAATGTCAGTTCCAGGTATTTATTTCGACAAGAGGACGAAAACTTATTATGTATCTAAACGATATGTAGACGAAATGGGTAATAATAAACGATTATTTAAGAGAGGATTCAAGACACAAAGAGGAGCCAAACAATATATGAATTCTTTTCTAATGAAAGAACACGGCCATCTGGATATGACCTTTGATGATTTCATAGATGTTTATTACAACGATAGGAAAGAACACCTAAAATTGAATACTTTTCTAACCAAACAAAAGATTATTGAAACGACCATAAGACCATTTTTTGGTAATTTGAAATTGAATGAGGTTACGCCAGCTATCGTAATGAGATGGCAAAATGAAATTTTAAAGACGCAAACCAAATATAACGAAAAATATGCGAATTCGACTTTGAAAACCATTCATGCTCAGTTAAGTGCCGTATTTAATCATGCGGTTAAGTATTATGGTTTAAGACAAAATCCGGCCAATGTTGTTGGAACTATGGGAAAACTAGAGAAAAAAGAGATGTTGTTTTGGACGCAAGAAGAATATAAAAAGTTCTCTTTGGAAATAATGGATAAACCGATTAGTTTCTATGCTTTTGAGGTTCTTTATTGGTGTGGGATCCGTTTAGGAGAATTATTGGCCCTTACGAAAGAAGATTTTGATTTGGAAAATAAGAAGTTACGAATTAATAAGTCCTATCAAAAAATCAATGGAGAGGATGTAATTACAACGCCAAAAACTGTTAACAGCAACCGTTATATTGATATGCCGGATGCCTTGGTTGAAGAGATGCAGAACTATTTTAATGAATTATACGGCATCAAAGATACGGATCGAATCTTTCCAATCACAAAATCCTATCTTCACCATGAAATGGATCGAGGAACAAAAGCAGCTGGGGTGAAGCGAATACGAATTCATGATTTACGACATAGTCATGTTTCGCTTTTGATTCAGAAAGGTTTCAGCGCTATAGCAATAGCACAACGAGTTGGTCATGAATCGATTCGAATCACCTATAAATATGCTCATTTATTTCCTTCGGTTGGAAAGGATATTGCTAATGTATTAGATAGAGAAATGGAGGAGGGAATTCATGACGATCAAGAAGAAACCGTACAAGAGGACTAGGCAAATTACAGTTTCTTTTAGGGTAAATGAAGAAGAACAAGAAATTTTGAACCGAAAAGCAGCACTGAGTGGATTGACTAAACAAGATTATCTGATTCACTGCATCACACAAAGAGATTACGTTATTGATGGGCAAAATACTCGTGTTCAAAAGGCAATCTCAAAACAGATCAATGAATTTATTGGATTGCTCAAGAAACAGTCATTTATCAAAGATTGGGAATGCAAAGATATAGAAGTTCTTGAATATTTATTGAAGATCATTATTTCTATAAAAAAAGGAGCACAAATCAAAGTAGAAATGGAGCCACGCCAATGAATCCAATTTTAAAATCTGCTTTAAATTATGCTCAGGGACATTATAAGGTATTTCCTATTCAATATCATTCAAAATCCAAACAAGTATTAGCATCTTGGTTAAATGAAGCATCAACAGATGAGAACTTGATTTATCAATGGTTTGAAAATACCCGATTCAACGTTGGTGTTAGGACAGGAAATGGCTTAGTCGTAATTGATGTAGATAACAAGAACCATAAGAATGGCATGGTTGTCATTAAAAAATTTATGAAAGAATTTCCAAAGACAAAAATAGTAAAAACACCAAATAATGGAATTCATATTTATTATCGGGTGGATAGAGAAATTCACAACAAAGTGGACTTATATCCAGGTATCGATATTCGTGGGGAGCATGGTTATGTTCTAGGAGCTGGCAGTGAATTAGACAATGGAAAATATGAATTATTTACTGATTATCCAATTGCCCAGGCTGATGAAAATGTTTATGAATTCATAGAAAAGAAAGAACAGAAGAAGGAAAAAAGAGATCAAAAAACTTCAGAAATATATCAAGGACAGCGCAATGATACTTTGTTTCGGTTGGGTTGTTCACTTCAAAGAAGAGGACTCAGTAATGAAGCAATTGAAAGTTGTTTAATATTGGAAAACAAGAATCGATGTAGACCACCTTTAGAAGATAAGGAAGTAGAAGCAATCATTAAAAGTGTCTTCAAATATAAGAAGGATTCTGTTTCTTATTCAAAGTATGAGGGTAGTTATACCAGTGCTTCTTTATTGAATTCGGAGGAAGCCGATGAACCAGATATTGTGGAAGATATGATTACTGTTGGCTTTACTTTGTTAGGCGCTCCACAGAAGACAGGGAAGACATTCTTTTGTTTACAGTTGGCTGATGCAATCTCTTCCGGAAATGACTTTTTAGAAAAAAAGGTTCAAAAAGGAACTTCGTTATATTTAGCTTTTGAAGACAAGAGAGCAAAGTTGAAAAGAAGGCTGCAGACAATGGGAGTTGAACCCAAAGAAAACTTTATTATCGATGTCTTAAAACCAAATGAAAATTATGATTTGGAAGGCAGGGTCTTAGAAGTGAAAGAAAGACATCCAGATCTAAGACTAGTCATCATTGATACGTTTCAAAAGATTCGAAAAATCAAAGATAGGGATTATGAAAACGACTATAAAGAATCTACTATTTTTCATGAATTAGCCTGTAAACATGGAATTGCCATCTTAGCTACAACTCATTTAAGAAAGGATTTGGATACCAATAATCCTTTCAAAGCCATCTATGGTACAACCGGATTAACTGCTGGGGCTGATTCGATTCTTGTGATGTATAAGAAGGTTCATATCTCACAATATATCCAGTTTGCATCGCAAGCCAAAGATGCACCAGATTCATTGATGACACTGCATCAAAAAGAGAACCTCACTCTCGAAATTTGTGAAACTGAAAGTGACGTTGTATGGGATGAAAGAATCGTAAAGATTATTAATTTTATTGTTGTCGCAAAAGAGTTTATAGGCTCTCATGAGCAACTGGCATCTAAGATTGGATTGAACATTACAGGGAGACCTTTACAGGCTTTGATGCGGTCCAATACGCAAGTTTTTAAGGAAGCGCATATCGTATACGAAATACTTCCAAGAAAAAATAAAGCAAGACAGATTCGCCTTGAATATCAAGGAGATGAAACGGAATAAGAGTGACGGTGTGACGGTCAGACAGAGTATGTATATCACTGTCACACTGTCACCAATATTTGAGTCGTTTCTACTCAAATAAAAATAGCAAGCAACGTATTTTGAGCCCAAAACACAAAGCATAGGGCATACCCTATAACCCTCGAAGAAAGGAGGAAAGATCATATGAAAAGAAATTTTGAAATTAAAGTTCGGTTGAACACAGATGAATATATTGATTTAATGAACAAAGTTTTGGCATCTGGGTATAGCCGAGAAAGATACATTCGTTCCTTAATTTCAGGAATTGTACCCAAGGAAAAGCCATCGATTGAATACTATCAATTGATTCGAGAGTTCAATGCGATTGGCAATAATTTGAATCAGTTGGTTCGCAATTCTTATCGCGAAGATCAAAAAGAAATGGTGATGGAAGTTCTTGAAAAATTAAAAACAATGATTGCTGATTTAGATAATCTGGTAAGGAATCCAAAAGAATAATGGCCACAACAAGTTTATGGGCAGTGCGTAGTGGATTAAAGTATTTGGTTGACTATGTGAGTAACGAAGAAAAGACTGTAGGAATTGATAAAACATTAGATTATATTTCAAACGAAAACAAAACAATGAATAAGCAATATGTGACTTGTATCAATTGTAATTTTGCGAATCCTTATGAATCGATGGTCAATACCAAAAAACAATTTAATGACAAAAAAGAAATACTAGCGTTTCATGGATATCAATCCTTTGATGCTGGAGAAGTGGATGCACAAAAAGCACATGATATCGGAGTGGAATTAGCTAATCGTTTATGGGGAGATCGATTTGAAGCCGTGGTGACAACTCATCTAAATACAGAACATTATCACAATCATTTTCTGATCAACGCAACTTCATTTATTGACGGAAAACGTTTTTGCAATACCAATAAAGATATTCAGAGAATGAGGGATGTCAGTGATAAAATTTGTTTAAAAAATGGATTGTCTGTAATCAAGAATCCGGACAAGGAACATAATTATTTCTCGAAGAAAGGATTAAGAGAAATGATGAAAAGAGTCATCGATGAAGCAATCATGACCGGTCGAACTTATAAAGAATTTGAATTGGAATTGTTATCACAAGGATATATCTTAAATGGATTCGAAGATTCTTTATCGATCCAGCATCCAGATTCAAAAATACCTATCCGTGTAAAGAAGTTAGGGAACAATTACACCTATGATCGAATCAGGGAACGGATTTTAAATCATGATTTCTTGCCAACGACTTATGAGAGAAAGAGCATAGATATGAAGCCATACTTACACAGGTTTAAGACAAAGAAGCTGACACCACTTCAAAAGCTATTCATCAGCTATCAATATGCATTAGGCATCCTTCCTAAAAACAATACCTATCGTAAGAAATATCCCAAAGAAACAATGGAAGCTTTGGCAAAATTAGATGCGCTCACAGATCAAACCACCTTCATTTGTAAGAATGAGATTCATGATCTCAATGAGTTAAGAGATATTCGAATCAAGACTTTAAAAGAATTAAAATCATTCTTCAAAGAAAGACAACATCTTTACTACGAATTAAACAAAACCAAAGATCCAAAAGCTGTCGCAGATCTAAGAGAAAAGATTCAATCCTTAAATCAAGAGATCAAACAAAAAAGAAAGATAGTTAAGCTCAGCGATGGGATTGCGGATCGTTCAACCAGAATTGAAGACTTCTTTAATAAGGAGTACGAACAAACGAAAAGAAAAGGAGAAAAAGTGCAATGACATTATATGAAGAACTTATCGAAAAATATCATAATGATGAATTAATTGATTATTTTTTAGGAAAGAGAAAACGGTATTTAAATAATGTGAAACCTAGATATCTGCATAAATTAATTCAATCCAATCTGTTAGAAAAAGATTTAGAAAGAACAACTCGAATTTCTTATAATTCCTATGAGTATTATGCGAAGACTATGTTTGACTTAGGTGACTTTGAGGAAAAATATCAAAGCAAATCAAAGGAATATAAGGAAACTTTTCTAGAGGAAATAGATGTTCGATTGAAAACGTTAGTTCTAAACCAGGTTACTTATAAATTAAAAATGAATCTTCGGAAGAAATATCAAGGCACTTCATAAAGAGGTGCCTTGATTGCATTTAATAATGAAAAATCGACAGAACGCAAAAAAATGTTTCGAAACACAAATATTTATATATTAAAAAGTATTTAAAAATTATATAATATTTTTGTAATACATCGGCTTAATAAGGAGGCAGATGAGAATGCAAGTTAGTTATAAAAAATTGTTCAAATTATTGATTGATAACGATTTAAAAAAGACAGAATTTGCAAAAAAAATAGGCATTGGTCAAAACACATTGGCCAAACTCTCTAAAAATGAATATGTTTCAATGGAAGTTTTAGCCAAAATTTGTAAAGGGCTAAACTGCAAAATTGAAGATATAGTAGAATTTATTGATGATTAATGGAGTGTAAGGGTATGACAGATATAGAATTAAAACAGTTAGAAGAAAAACTATGGCATTCAGCAGATTTATTACGCGCTGGAGCTCATATGTCTGCTGTGAGTTATGGTGAGCCAATACTTGGTTTAATTTTCTTAAGATATGCAGATATTCGCTATAAACAATTCAAACAGGAAATTGAAGAAGAATATAACAAATACAAAGGAACTCGCATGGAAAAAACTATGAAAGAAATTGCGATTGAAAAATGCGGGTTCTATTTGCCTAAAGAAGCTTATTTTGATGAAATCAATGAAGCAACAGATGACGCAAATAAAGCGACTTTAGTAAAGAATGCAATGATCGCTATTGAAACGGAAAACGAATCGATGGCGGGAGTTCTCCCTAAAGATGTATATGGTCAATTGGTTCCGGCTGAAGAACCAGAATTATTATCTAATGTAATACGTGTATTTAAAGATATTCCAGAAGATATCAGTATTGATTTGTTTGGAAAGATTTATGAATACTTTTTAGGAAACTTTGCTTCAGGAAAGGACGGAGGAGAATACTATACTCCAGCCTCTGTAGTTCAATATATGATTGAAGTATTACAACCAACACCAGGTAACAAACAATTCTTAGATCCTGCTTGCGGTTCAGGGGGTATGTTTGTTCAAGCTGCAAGATATATGCACAATCATAATGCAAGTGAAGAAGATTTAATGAATTTCAGATGTTATGGGGTAGAAAAGGATCCAGATACCAACAAAATCGCAAAGATGAATTTACTTCTTAATAATGTTCGTGGAGAAATAACTGAAGCCAATTCATTTTATTCCGATCCCTATGATGCAGTAGGGAGATTTGATTATGTCATGGCAAATCCGCCATTCAATGTGGATGAAGTCAATTATGAACGAGTAAAAGATGATCCTAGATTCAATGAATATGGAATTCCTAGAAACAAAACAAAGAAATCTTCAAAAAAAGACTCGGACAAAAAGGAAACTGTACCCAACGCAAACTACTTATGGATTTCCTACTTTGCCACTGCATTAAATGAGCACGGAAGAGCTGCTTTAGTTATGGCCAATAGTGCATCCGATGCAGGTAAAAGTGAACTTGAAATAAGAACAAAAATGATTGAAGAAGGAATCATTTCGCAAATGGTTACATTGCCTTCCAATATGTTTACTACCGTAACTCTACCGGCAACTCTTTGGTTCTTTGATAAAAATAAACCGAATACAGATAAGAAAGACGAAATCTTGTTTATTGACGCCCGTAATGTTTTTACTCAAGTTGATAGAGCACATCGTAAATTTAGCGATGAGCAAATCAAAAACCTAGGTATTATCACACGCTTATATGAAGGTGATACTCAAGCTTATCAAAATCTATTAAATGAGTACAAAACAAATTTAGAAACATTAGATAACAAAGAGTATTGGCAAGAACAAATCGACTGGTTACAAGAACGATTCCCAGATGGAGCCTATCAGGATGTAATCGGTCTTTGTAAAGTGGCTAAATTAGAAGGTGAAGATGGTATCAAAGATCAAGACTATTCATTAAATGCAGGAAGATATGTAGGAGTTGTCATTGAGGATGATGGAATGACCAAAGAAGAATTTAAAGAAACGATGTTATCTTTAAATGCGGAATTAGAGAAACTTAACCAAGAAGCAAAAGAGTTAGAAGATCAGATATCTTTAAATATCCAAGGACTGTTTGGTGAATGATATGAAATTAGAATTGGTAAGATTTGGAGATTTGTATGCAATTCCATCAAAAAATGGATTGTCTAGACCTAGTGCTACTAGAGGGCGTGGATATAAAATGATAAATATGGGAGAGCTGTTCTCGAACAATATTATTAATGACATTGAAATGGAATTGGTTGAAATGTCTGATAAGGAAAAAGAAATATATTTTGTTAAGAAAAATGATTTATTATTTGCAAGACAATCTATGGTTGCTTCTGGAGCGGGAAAGTGTTCAATTATTAATGATATTCCCATAAATAATATTACGTTTGAATCACATATTATCAGAGTACGATTAAATGAAAATATTGTGGATCCATGGTTCTATTATTATTATTTTCAATTACCATATAATCCAGTAAAAGCTATTATCAATCAATGTGCTCAAGCTGGAATTAGGGGGAGTGAATTAAAAAAAATTCGAGTGATGTATCCTGAACTATCTTTCCAGAAAAACATTTCTAATACATTAAAAAAATATGATCTTCTAATCGAAAACAACAACAAACGAATTAAGATTCTAGAACAAATGATCGAAGAAATTTATAAAGAGATTTTTTCTAGAAAAGATTTTGGCATATTACATCTATCCGAATCTAACTGTTCAAGGAATGGTAAATATAAAAAAATCAGAGAAATAATATCGTTTGAGAGAGGTATATCATATTCTTCTGAAGAAATTGATTGTGATGACGGAGTGAACTTAATAAATTTGAAGAATATTAATTCATTTGGTGGTTTTAGGAGAGATGGATACAAAAAATATAGCGGCAAATATAAAGATTCACAAATTGTAAATAAAGGTGATTTGGTTATGGGGATAACTGATATGACACAGGATCGAAGAACCGTAGGACATGTTGCACTAGTTCCGGTTTCTAAAGGTGTTTCTGTTATATCTGCTGATTTGGTTAAGGTAAATTCAGATATTAATAATGTTTACTTATATTGTTCGTTTAAATATGGAGATATTTCTAAATACATCTCACAGTATGCTAATGGGTCCAATGTCTTACATTTACGACCGGCTATGATACAAAATGTTGCTATCCCTATTGTAGAAGAAACAGTCATTTCGCAATTTGTTGATTTGGTTGGTCCGCTTTTCGAACAAATGGAAGTACTTAACATTAAAAACGAAAATCTAACTAAACAACGGGATCTGTTATTACCTAGGTTGATGTCTGGTAAATTAGAGATAAAAGAAAGTGAGTGAAGGTATGATTGAAGATAAGTTAATTGAGAAAGCCAAAGAATGTTTTACGATGGCTATAGAGCTTTATAATAAACCAACAATCAAATACCGTGTAGAAGGGTTTAGTTTATTTATTTGTAATGCTTGGGAACTCATGTTAAAGGCTTATTTGATTAAACGTGAAGGCATGGACAGTATTTATTTCAAAGATAACCCGGATAGAACGATATCTTTAGAAGGTTGTTTGCGTAAAGTTTTTACCAATGAAAAGACGCCTTTAAGAAGAAATCTGGAAAAGATCATTGAACTTAGAAATACCAGCACTCATTTTATTACAGAGGAATATGAAATGGTTTATATTCCTCTGTTTCAAGCTTGCGTTTTAAATTTTGTGGAAAAAATGAACGAGTTTCATCAAGTGGATATGACAGAGGTGATTCCTCAGAATTTCTTGACATTGGTTGTGAGTATGAAGGCATTGGATGAAGAAGCTATAAAAGCTAAGTATCCTGAAGAAATAGCTCGTAAAATCATCGACAGCAATAACAAGCTTCAGCCAATGATTGATGAAAACAATCAGGGATTTGCGATTAAAATTGAACATTATCATTATTTAACCAAGAAAAAAGAAGAAGCTACTTCTTTTGTAAAGCTTGATAATAAATCAGATGTGCCAGTTAAAATTATCAAACAGATTCAGGATGTGAATGATACGCATAAATATAACATGAAAAATGCTTGTAAAGAGATTAACAATCGCTTGGTTAAGAGTGGATTGAAACCAATAGCGAATCAATATGTATTTAATTTATTTAACAAAGTATATGGAATCAAAGAGAATCCAAAATACTGTTATGTTCATAAACAATTTTCTCAGCCTCAGTACACGTATTCGATTCATGCGATTGAATTAATCACAGAGGAAATCAAGAAGGATCCTGAGAATATTGTTAAGAATTTGAAAAAGAGCATAAAAAAAGACTAACCCCAGGGGCAAAGGAATTCTTGGTATAAATACCTACTCTCATTCGAGAACCCAGCCTATCTCCTTCACGAGTTAGTTCATAAATATATTACCATGGGTAGCCATGGATTTCAATTGAAACGATAGATTGAGAAAAGGAGGATTGCTATGGCAAACTTTATTACAGAAGATGACATTGAACAAACGATATTAAACAAATTAAAACAGAAGCCATTTGATTATGACATCATTGTTTGCGATAGTGATCCTGCTAAGCGTGATGACTTGAATGATGGCACAAACCGATTTTCAAAGAAAGAATGCATACTTCCATCTGTTTTATTGGACTCATTGATTCGACTGAATCCGAAAGTGTCTGAAGACAAACTAAAAGAAGTTGTTCAAGAATATCGAAGAGATTTTAGTGGAACGGATATTGTGGATACAAACTATTCTCTATATAAGATGATTCGTAATTCAAAGAAAATCGATGTGATCAAAAATGGTAAAAAGGATTTTGACTTCATTAAGTTTATTGATTTTGAACGTCCTGAAAATAATAATTTTACTGCTGTTTCTCAGATGTGGATCCAAGGACGTTATAACTATAGAAGACCAGACATTTTGATATTTGTTAATGGACTACCTTTAGTATTCATTGAACTAAAAAACAGCATTATCAAAGTACAGGAAGCATACGACAAAAACTTACAGGATTATAAACGAGATATTCCGAATCTGTTTGCGTTCAATCAGATCTGTGTATTATCAAATGGAATTGAAACACGAGTAGGGGCATTTAACGCTTATTATGAACATTTCTTTGAATGGCTCAAAGTTGAAGAGGGGCAAAAAATCAATCGTGGTGAAATCAAGGATAAGGCATTGTCCATTCAGATATTACTCGATGGTTTGTTTGTTAAGGAAAAACTGATTGATTATATTGAAAACTTTATTCTGTTTGAGAATAAAAAGATAAAAATTATCGCTAAGAACCATCAATATATTGGTGTAAATAATTTGATGGAATCTGTATATAATCGTAAAGAGCTAAATGGAAAATTAGGCGTTTTTTGGCATACACAAGGTAGTGGAAAATCTTATTCTATGATCATGTTTGCGCGGAAAGTAAAGCGTAAAGTAGTAGGAAATTTCACGTTCTTGATTATTACGGATAGAGAAGATTTGGATACACAGATTTTTAAGAATTTTTCTAGAACTGAGGTTATTGGTGAAAAAGAGGAATGTAGGCCAAAAGATAGTAAACAATTACGTGAATTCTTACAAGACAATAAGCCGTTCATCTTCACGCTGATTCATAAATTTCGATATGATAAAACAAAGAAATATCCAGTTCTAACAACAAGAGACGATATTTTTGTTTTGGTTGATGAAGCACACCGTACGCAGTATAAAGATTTGGCAGAGAATATGAGAATTGCTTTGCCGAATGCTAACTTTGTTGCGTTTACCGGAACGCCTTTGTTAGGAAAGAGAAGATTAACGAATCAGTGGTTTGGCGATTATGTTTCTGAATATAATTTCGCTCAATCCGTAGAAGATGGATCCACTGTACCGCTTTTCTATAGTCGAAGAGTACCTGAGGTTGGATTAGAGAATAATTTCTTGGATGATGATGTGGTGGAAATTATTGAAAATGAGAATTTGAATGAAGATGAAATTCGCTTATTAGAAAACTCTTCTTCTAGAATATTAGAAGTTATTAAAAGAAATGATCGATTAGAAAAAGTGGCAAAAGACATAGCACATCACTTTCCTAGAAGAGGATTTTTGGGAAAGGCTCTTGTGGTATCTGTGGATAAATTTACTGCGGTTCGTATGTATGATAAGGTCAAACATTATTGGGATATTGAGATCCAGGATTTGATTAAAGAACGAAATCAGGCAGCCACCAAAGAAGAACGCGATAAGTTAACAGATATCATCAATTATATGAGTAATGTTGATATGGCAGTTGTAATTTCTGTAAACGAAGGGGAAGACGTTAAAAAGTTTGCGGAGCAAGGTTTAGATTTACAAAAACATATTGATAAGATGAATTCTCTTGTTGATGGCAGAGATTTAGAAGACCGATTTAAAGATCCAGAAGATAACTTGAGTTTAGTTTTTGTGTGTGCTATGTGGTTGACCGGATTTGATGTAAAAAACTTGTCTACTTTGTATTTGGATAAACCAATGAAGAGTCATACTTTGATGCAGGCGATTGCTAGAGCTAATAGGGTGTATCCGGGTAAACCTTGTGGAATCATTGTTGATTACGTGAATGTGTTTAAATACATGAGAGAAGCTTTGCGTGATTATGCCGTTACGGTATAATAACGACAAACAGAAAAAG
>UMAP01046165.1_pt1 | contig 23899 bp, 19 predicted proteins | sample 1963731 | NCBI WGS metagenome assembly UMAP01 (sample SAMEA4835918, study PRJEB28245) | human gut metagenome | biome: gut microbiome; material: fecal sample | place: Denmark | collected 2008 | reverse complement strand
AGCGGCCGCCAGTCCGCCGCCATTAACCTTGTCCCCGATGCGCTTCAGAGAATTTCCAGCGCGGGTATCGACCCGGTGTGCTTCTTCGCTGCCCTGACGATGACGCTCACGTCCTACATTCCCTCGCTGGAGCAGGTTGTCTACCGCGTCGGTGATTCCGCGCTGACCAGCCTGTATTCCACCATCCACGGCACAATTGTCCTGCCCGGCGGCATGATGACGCGCGCGAATTTCGGCGGCCTGCTGACTGACGAAGCAGTCTGCTATCTCTCGAACGGCGAAAAGCTGCGCCAAGGAAGGCTGAATCTCCCGGCATCAGAGGCATGCTCGCCGCGCGCACTGCTGACGGCTGTGCTGGCGACGGAGGGCTTCCCGGAAGGGCTGACGGAAGCTGATGTGTTAGGCGTCGCGATTGCGGACGATACGGTACTGGTGAATTTCTCGGCGCATATGGCGGATGCGATTCGCACAAGCAGGCTGAATCAGCGCATGATGGCGTATCAGCTGACGGGCGCGCTGGTGCAGCGGTATCCGGTACGGCGGGTGCGGTTCTTCTTTGATGGGGAAGCGAAGAATACGCTGGATGGCGACGTGATGTGGGCGGGGGAGTTTTTGATGGATTATGTATTGTGTGAGTAACCTGTGGATAAATGCGCGGAAGGAGCAGGAGGGACTTCATCCCTCTTCATCTGCCTCCTGCAATCACGCAAAGTTCACGAAATTCCACTGAATGTTCAAAAATCGTTCATGACAAAGACAAAAAAGGCGGATATAATAAAAGCATAGCCAGTTGGAAAGACTGACTGGACGCCGGAAATGCGAACGGCGGCATGAAATTCGATTTTTGAACCTGAAGGAGGTACAGCAGTTATGAAATTCCGGAAAATGATGGGCTGTATTGCACTGGGCTTGACCTGCGCGATGATTGGCGCGGGCGCGACGATGGCGGCGCAGAACACGTCGGCGGCGGCAGAAGCCGTCACGGCGGCGAACTCGACAACGACGGTTGTTACCAGCCCGTTCACCGCGGCGGTGCAGCAGGTGCGTAACAGCGTAGTCGGCGTGAGCAACTATCAGACCGTGCGCTATGGCAGCTATGGCAACAACTTCTATTTCGGCTATGGCTTCGGCTATGGCAACGGCCGCAACAACGACCAGCAGATTGAGGAGCGCGAGGAGCTGGCGGCTACCGGCTCTGGCGTGGTTATCGGTCAGGGCTTTGTGCTGACGAATTACCACGTTGTGGAGGACGCAAGCAGCCTGCGTGTGACCGTGACGGATGACAGCGGCAACACCGACGAGTACGCCGCGACGCTTGTTGCGTATGACGAATCGCTGGATATCGCCATTGTGTACGCGACGGGCCTTGACCTGCCGGCGGTCACGCTGGGCGACAGCGACACCCTGCAGGTCGGCGACTGGGCAATCAACATCGGCAACCCGCTGGGCTTCACCAAGACCACAACGGTCGGTGTCGTCAGCGCCCTGAACCGCGCGATTGAGTCCGAATCCTACGACAAGTATGGCCGCAAGTCCACCATCACCAACGCCATGATTCAGGTGGACGCCGCGATTAACTCCGGCAACTCCGGCGGCGGCATGTTCAATGTGAATGGCGAACTGATGGGCATCCCGACGCTGAAGTACACCGGCTCGTACTACTCCGGCAGCACCGTCGAGGGCATCGGCATGTGCATCCCGATTAACTCCGCCAAGCCCCTGATTAACAAGGTGCTCTCCGGCGAAATCACCTTCACCGCGCCCGAAGCGCTGGACAACAGCGACGACAACAAGGCGGATAGCAACACCGACAGCACGCTCGTCGGCAAGCCCCGCATGGGCATCACCATGAGCAACCTCGCCAACAGCCGCGCACTGCAGAACGGTCAGATTCCGAAGGGCGTTTACGTTGTGAACGTGGAAGAGAACAGCCCGGCGGAAAAGGCGGGAATGCAGGTTGGCGACATCATTGTGGATGTGAACGACAACGTGATTACCTCGACCACCGAGCTGGCGGCGCAGGTTGCGGACTGCAAGGCGGGCGACGTGCTGAAGATTAAGGTCTACCGCGTGCCGGGCATCACTGATCTGACCGGCAGCGACGACATCCCCGACGGCGAGTACATCGACCTCGAAGTGACGCTGGAAGTCATTGATAATGTGAAGCAGTAACAACTGGACAATCGAAAACCGGGACGGAACACGATGAATGCTCCGCCCCGGTTTTGTTGTGGGGGAAAAAGACAGGCAGTCTGGTCGCGCCCCTTTGACGCGGCAATGTGCAAGCACGTGGCAAATTTTCCCACTGCACTCATTCCCCCAGATGCTTCCTCATATTCATCAGCGCGTGCTTCTCCAACCGCGACACCTGCGCCTGACTAATCCCAATCTCCCCAGCAACTTCCATCTGCGTCCGCCCCTCAAAGAAGCGCATCCGCAGGATTTTCTTCTCCCGCTCGTTGAGATGCCCCATCGCGTCCGAAATCGCAATGTCCTGCACCCAATCCTCGTCCCGCACGCGCTCGTCCTTCACCTGATCAACGATGCACAGCGCGTCGCTGCCGTCGCTGCAAACCGGCTCAAACAGGCTCACCGGGTCTTGAATCGCCTCCAGCGCCAGCACGACGTCCATGCGGTCGATGTGCATGTCGGCGGCAATTTCCTCGACGGTGGGTTCGCGGGAAAGCTCCGTTTGCAGGCGGTCGCGCGCACGAAGGGCTTTGTACGCCGTGTCGCGCATGGAGCGGCTGACGCGGATGGCGTTGTTGTCGCGCAGATAGCGGCGGATTTCGCCAATGACCATCGGCACGGCGTAGGTCGAAAAGCGGACGTTCTGCGACACATCGAAGTTGTCCAGCGCCTTCATCAGCCCGATGCACCCGACTTGAAAGAGGTCATCAACGTTTTCGCCGCGCCCGGAAAAGCGCTGGATGACGGACAGCACCAGCCGCAGATTCCCCTGTATGAACTCGTCGCGCGCCGCCTTGTCGCCGCTATGTACCAGCGGGTAGAGCTCCTGCATCCGCTGCGGCGTGAGAACGGGAAGCTTGCTGGTGTCCAGCCCGCATAAATCGACCTTGCCCCATGCCATGTTCTGCGTCCTCCTTGCATGTGAAGTATCCACAGTATGGCAATTTGCGGCGGTGGCTAATCACTTAGGCGAAAGTAGTGTTTTTTCGGCGATGCACGCTAAAATCAGGCATATCCTTCTTCTCTCACCAGCTCCCCATGCAGCCGATGCAGAATCCGCTTTTCGAGGCGGCTGATGTAGCTCTGCGAAATGCCGAGAATGTCCGCCACTTCCTTCTGCGTCATTTCGGGATGACCGTGCAGACCGAAGCGCAAATCCATAATTTGCTGTTCGCGCGGGGAAAGGTGCGAAAGGGCAGCGAAAAGCATCTGCCGCTCGGCACTTTCCTCGATGCCGCGCGAAACCATGTCCGGGTCAGTGCCGAGAACGTCAGAAAGCAGCAGCTCGTTGCCGTCCCAGTCGGTTTTCAACGGCTCATCCAGCGAAACTTCCATGCGCGTGCGGCTGTGGCGGCGCAGGAACATCAGCACTTCGTTCTCGATGCAGCGGCTGGCGTAGGTGGCGAGCTTGATTTTCTTCGACGGGTCGAAAGTGTTGACGGCTTTAATCAGCCCGATCGTGCCGATGGAAATGAGATCCTCCAGCATGATGCCGGTGTTGTCGAACTTCCGGGCGATAAAGACGACGAGGCGGAGATTGTGTTCAATCAGCGTCGTGCGGACGGCAGCGCCGTCGGTGTCGAGCCGGGCAAGGAGCGCCTGTTCCTCTGCCGGTGTCAGCGGGGCAGGCAGGGGTTCAGGGCCGCCGATGTAGTAAATCTCGCGCGGCGCAAGGCTGCTCAGCAGAGCGGAAAGCTGCGCGGACGCGGCGGAAACGACAGAACACAAGGTGGACATATTGAATTCCTCCTATTTGCATAGAATTGCGGACACCATGCTTTCCGGCATCACCGGCTGATGCACTCCGCCGCCCGACAGCGCGCAGCCAATCAGCCCGCGAAGCGCCGTCTCTTTCCAGCCTGAAAGCAGGAAAATGCCATCTGGACGGAGAACTATCATCAGCGTGATGCCCGATGCGGTTCGGGCACGGAGCAGGCGCATTCCGGGCAGCAGCGTGCTGTCCTCCGGCAAGTGCGTCAGGCGGCGGAAGGTATTTCGCGGCAGGATGAGCACCGGGTCGCCGGAGAGCGGGTCGCAGAGCAGGTTGCCGGAATCAACGAGCGCAGTCACGGCGGATTCGCAGTCGCCGCAGCGGATGCGGACGCGCACGAAGCGGCGTTTGCCGTGCTCCAAGCGCGTCAGGCGGCGCAGCAGGAGCAGCAGCGTGCACGTCAGCGCCGTTTGGACAGCACCCGGCAGCGGCAGCAGCGCCGATAGTCCAGCGCAGCCCCATTGCATCATCAGCATTGTCAGGCAGAAGGGCAGCGTCCGCCGTGCGGGAAATCGCCCGACGAACGCGAGCAGCCCCGTCAGCGGCAGAACCATCACCACCTGCAGCAGTGGCGGAACGGAGAGCGACAGCAGGGTGAATCCGGCGTAGAGAATGGCGAAAAGCAGCCTTCGCCCGCAGTTCACGCGCGGCAGACCGAGCGCGGCGGACAGCGCCGACATCAGGCAAATGCCGCACAATCCCTGCTCCAAGAGGAACAAAAAACCGCTTGCGCGCAATCGGCATCGTCTCCTTTCGCCTTTGAGTATAGCGATTGGGGACGAGCAGAATCGTCGAACGGGCGCGCAGAAAATGTCCGAGACGGAAAAATGAAGGAAATGAGAGAAGCATGAAAACAAGGATGCTGACCATCCGCGGCATTGCGGTGCAAATCACTGAGCGGGAGAATTGCCGGCGCTTCATCCTGCGCAGCCGCCCGGACTGCCCGTATGCGATGCTGTCTGTGCCGAAGCGGTCGCGGGAAGCGGACATCCGCCGCTTTCTGGAAAATCAGCAGGAGTGGCTGCAAGCGCATGTCGGTGCGGTGAAAAATCCGCCGACGTTCGCGCCGGGTGAGGTGCATCGGCTGATGGGCGCGTGGGTGACGCTGGGAGCAGATGTGCCGTCAGGCGCGGCGTTTGTCGAAATGCGCAATGAGCGGCTGATTCGCGAAATTGAGCGGGACATTGCGAAGTGGGTGAGCACCCTGCATGTGAGCATCACGCACGTTACCCTGCGGGAAATGACGAGCCGCTGGGGCAGCTGCCGCAAGCAGACGCAACGCCTGACGTTCAACACGCGCCTTGGCGGTGCCGACGAAAGTATGATTGAATACGTCGTGGTGCACGAACTGTGCCACCTGATTTATGCTGACCACTCGGCGCGGTTCTGGGCGTTGGTGGCAAGCTGTCTGCCGGACTGCAAGCAGCGGCAAATCGCGCTGAACCGCATGGACATGACCCCGAAAGTGCCCTAATCACCGTATTACACACCGAAATCCGGGAAATCATATGCTGAAAGCAGCCGGAATACCGGCTTCTATGAAAAAATCAAAAGGCAGCGGCAGAAAAATGCCGCTTTTGCCTTGACATCCCGGACGGAGTGTGACATCATGAAACGTGGCGACGTATACCAGGCGAACCTTGACCCGGTGATTGGGTCGGAGCAGGGGGGCATCCGCCCGGTCGTCATCATCCAGAATGACCGCGGCAACCGATATTCCCCGACCGTCATCGTCGTGGCGGTCACGACGCGCAGAAAAAAGCCGCAGCTTCCCGTGCATGTGCTGCTGACGCGGGAAGAAAGCGGCTTGAAGGAGGATTCCATCGTCCTGACCGAGCAGGTTCGGACGCTGGAGAAAACACGCCTGACTCGCTATCTGGGCACAGTGACGGCGCAGGCTATGAAACGCATCGACCGCGCACTGGGCATGAGCATCGGCAGCACATGATACGAATTCTCATCTAAACCATGTCATTCGCACAGCATCTTTTCCGCCCCGGCTTTGCTTCGTTCCGCTCGTGCGTACCTCCAGTACGCCTTGCTTCACTCAGCTTTGCCGGAACGAAAAATCTGCTATGCTCGATGCCATGATTTAGAATCGAATTAGTATGAGTACGCAAACAACAAAGGAGCAGAAATCACCATGAACAAGCAATGGAATTGGAAAACGGTTCTTCAGCACGAGCAGGCCATCGTGTGGACGCAGATTGTGCTGGGCTGCATCATCGGCGGCGCGGCGTATCCGCTGTTTCTCACGCCCTGCAACATCGCGCCCGGCGGCTTGACCGGCGTCGGCATGATTTTGAACTACCTCTTCCAGTTCCCCATCGGCACAACTGCGCTGGTGCTGAATATCCCGCTGTTTATCATGGGCTATCGCAGCATGGGGCATGTGTTCGTTATCCGCTCGCTGGTGGCGACGGTGCTGTTTTCCCTGGCGATTGATATTCTGCAGCTGCAGCCGCTGACGAGCGACCCCATGCTTGGCGCGATTTTCGGCGGTGCGCTGATGGGCGTCGGCTTGGGACTGATTCTTCGTGGCGGCGCGACGACCGGCGGCACGGATATGCTGGCGAAAATGGTGCATCAAAAGCTGCCTTTTATTTCGACCGGTATGTTTCTGATGATTATCGACTGCGTTGTGGTGATTTTTGCCGCCGTCTGCATCGGCACGACCGAAGCGCTGTTTGCGCTGGTGTGCATTTTCATCAACGGCAAAGTGATTGACATGGTGATGCTGGGCTTGTCGAAGAACAAAGCGTGCTTTGTGATGAGTGACAAGTGGGCGGAAATTTCGCATCAGGTGCTGCACGACATGGACAGAGGGGCTACGCAGCTGTCGGCGCGCGGGGCGTATTCGGGCAAGGAACGCCCCATGCTGCTGTGCGTCCTGCCGCCGCAGGAGGTTGCGCGGTTTAAGGAGATTGTGCGGAAAGAGGATGACCGGGCGTTTATGTTCATCACCGAGGCGCATGAGGCGCTAGGGGAGGGCTTTGATAGGCTGGCGGAAAAAGACTGATTCTAATTGGAAATAAACAATTAAAAATTAGCATATTTTTTCCCGGCGCAGGAGCGTAAAGCGTTTTGATTTTGTCCAAGCAGCTTTATCGCGGCGGATGAGGTCGTTTCTTCATGAAAATCCTTTCGATGGGCAATTTCTGTGCGAAAAAGTCATTTTGTGGTATTTTGCGTTTGACAAATCATCACACTTGTCGTATACTATATTGTGTGTCATCCTGACGGTGACCGAAAGAAACAGAAGCTCGCACACAGGGGAAGGAAAAACATCAGCCGCCCCTGCTGTCCTATCTGGAAAGGAATGAAACGGACAATGGCGTTGCGGAAAAAGGTGGTTTGCCTGCTGGCAATGGCGCTGGCACTGCTGATGCTCTGCGGCACGGCAATGGCGGATAATTTCAGTTTCCTTCCGTCGCGGACGGAGAACGGCAAGGAGTACCTTGCGCACCCTTCGTCGGAATTGACGACGATTCTGCTCATCGGCTATGACCACTACGCAAATGGTCAGATTGAGGAAGAGCCGAGCCAGTATCACCTCGGCGGGCAGTCGGACTTTCTTTTGCTGCTGGTGATTGACCATAAGAATCAGCAGATTCACCAATTGCAGTTTGACCGCGACACGATGACCCCCATCAAGCTTGTTGCGACCAACGGCAAGGACGCGGGGACGCGCCGCCTGCAGCTGTGCCTGGCGCACGCCTACGGCCGGACGCGCGAGGAGAACAATCAAAACACCATCTGGGCAGTGGAAAAGCTGCTGGGCATCGAGAAGGCGGATGACGGCGCGGAGATTGACTATTACATCAGCATGGATATCTCCGGCATCAACAAGCTTAATGAGCTGGTCGGCGGGGTGACCGTCACAGTTCCCAACGATGACCTGCTTGCCCTTGACCCTACGCTCAAGGGCGGCGAGACCATCAAGCTGACCGGGATGCAGGCAGAATACTTCACCCGCACTCGCTATGATACCGCCGAACCGACGAATGAAGCCCGCATGGCACGCCAGCGCATCTATTTGAACAGCCTCGAAACGCTGCTGGAGGAGAAGATTCGCGCGAACGTGAATTACGTCAACACGCTGCTGAACGAAATGGGCATGATTTTCGACCGGACGACAACGCTGGATTCCGGCTTCGGCTTTACCACTGACGATGCGACCGGTACGGCGATTACCGACACAACCGACCACTACCTGATGGCGAACGTGAGCATCGATAATCTGGCGCTGCTGGCAAATCGCGTGATGGACTACGAAGTGCTGGACGTGGAGACGCTGAACGGCGTGCACTCGCTGGGCAGCGACGAGCACATCCACTTTGACCTCTACGAGAACGAGGCACTCAACTGGACGCTGAAGACCTTCTACACGGAGGCAGACGGAAACTAACGCACGTCAAGTACTTCTTTGAAAGAACAATAGGAGGACACCATGGCTTCTGAACATCAGGCGATTTCGCAGCATCAGGTGGAACAGGAAGAAACAACCATTGACTTGGCAGAACTGTTCTACCGCCTGCTGGATAAGGCGAAGTTCATCATCGTTGCGGCACTGCTGGGCGCGATTATTGCCTTCTGCGCGACGAAATTCTTCATGACGCCCATGTATCAGGCGTCGGCAAAGCTGTATGTGCTCAACAGCAGCGGCACCTCCCTCAATCTGTCGCAGATTCAGCTGAGCAGTTCGCTGGCGTCGGACTATGTGCAGGTGTTTGACAACTGGCATGTGCATGAAATGGTCAAGCGCCGCTTGAACCTCGATTACACCTATGCACAGATGGGAAAAATGATTTCCGTGGAAAACCCGACCAACACGCGCATTTTGAAGGTGACGGTACAGAGCGACGATCCGCAGGAAGCTGCGGACATGGCGCTGACGTATGTGCAGGTGGCGCGCGAGTTTATCGCTGCGAAGATGGACATGGATATGCCTACCATCTTTGAAGAGCCGCAGCTGCCCACGCGCCCCTATTCGCCCAGCACGATGAAGAACACGGTGCTTGGCTTTCTGCTGGGTCTGCTGCTGATGTGCGGCATCGTGGTCGTGCAGTTCCTTGCGGATGACCGCGTCCGCAACGCTGACAAGCTGGAGAAGCAGCTGGGTCTGGCAACCATCGGCATGATGCCTGTGCAGAGCTACGATTTGTCCCGCGAGCATAAGAACGGCAAGGAGGGGAAGTAAACCATGAAGAAGGCAATCATTCATCAGCACTATCCCCTTGATTATGCGGGAGAAGAGGCGCTGAACTCCATCTGCACGAACCTTGCCTTCATCGGCACGGATAAGCGCAAAATTGTGATCACCAGCAACTCTCAGAGCGAGGGCAAGAGCTGGATGACCATGCACATCGCTGAAAACATGGCACGCCGCGGCCGCCGCGTTGTGCTGGTGGACGCGGATATGCGCCGCTCCTTCATGGTGCAGCGCTATAAGCTGGAGCTGGAGGGCGAAGGGCTGGGCTTGGCGCACTTCCTCGCCGGGCAGTGCGACCTGAACGATGTTGTCTACGAGTCGGATGTGTACGGCATGTGCCTGATTCCGGCGGGGCGCGACGTGGTGAATCCCATCAACCTGATTGACTCGTCGTACTTTGAGCAGATGCTGGAGGCGCTGGCACAGTCCTTCGACATGGTGATTGTGGACGCGCCGCCGGTTGGCATGGTGATTGACGCGGCGGAAATCGCGGCCTTCTGCGACGGCAGCGTGCTGGTGCTGGAGTATAACCACACCCGTCTGCGCGAAGTGGCGGAATGCAAACGGCAGATGGAAAAATCCGGTACGCCGGTGCTGGGCTGCATCATCAACAAAGTCAACTTCAACGCGCTGAGTGCAAAGCGATATTACAACAAAAACTATTACAGCCACTACACGAAAGGCTACTACAAGCACGACGACAAGGACAACCAAGCCAAGGCGTAATGGCATAATACGATTTCCAGATTCACCTGCGCCATCTGCTTGCGCATTTTATAAATTCATTAAAATCAGGAAAAGCGATATCATGTTCGTTGACATTCATCACCATCTCATCTACGGCGTAGACGACGGCGCGCAAACGTGGGAGGACACGCAGAAGATGATTCTGCGCGCCGTGGACGAGGGCATCACCGACATCGTATGCACCTCCCACGCGACACCGGGCATTACCCCTTTCCCGACGGAAAAGTACCTTGCGCATTTCGCACAGGCACAGCAGTGGTGCATAGATCATCAGCTGCCCGTGACGCTGCATACCGGATGCGAAATCCTCTACACGGATGCCAGCCCGCATCTGCTCAAAGAGGGTCACTATCCGTCACTGGCGGAAACGTGGACAGTGCTGGTGGAGTTCTCCGGCGACGTGCCGTACAGCCGCATGTGCGAGGCAGCGCGGCTCTTTGGCAATGCGGGATTCACGGTCATCTTCGCGCATGTGGAGCGCTTTGACCCGATGCGCAACTTCAAGCACGTTCGTGAGCTGCGCGAGGAATACGGTGTGTATATGCAGATGAACGCGAACACGGTGCTGATGAAGAAGGGCTTTTTTGCCGACCGATGGACGCGCAAGATGCTTGATGAGGGCTACATTGACTGCATTGCGACTGACGCGCACAACACGACGTCGCGCCCCTGCCGGATGCGGGAGTGCTTCGAGAAGCTGAAAGCGTCCTATGGCGTGGAAGCGGCGGAAGAACTCTGCGGCGGCTTCCAAAGAAGGCTGCTGAACCTGTAAAATCGCAAAATAAGACGGCTTCCAGTCCCATGATTTCGGGATTGGAAGCCGTCTATCATTCTTTGGGCAGCATCGCCGCACTGCGCACGGGCTTGTCCAGCCGCAGCTCGATATACTGCCGCATCAGGCGGTACGGCGCCATCATCTCCGGCGAATCCACCCATCCGGCGGAACCCGTCGTCAGCATCGTCCGCAGCCAGTTCAGCTGCGCCGCCGAAATCGGCACATGAACGGGCAGGCGGCAGTCACGGCAGACCAGCCCGCCCTCGGTCAGGTCGAACCACGTCGATTCGCCGTCCGCAATCCGCCGCTGACAATGGACGCAGTGGTGCAGGCGCGGCACAAATCCCTCGCTCTGCGACAGGTGCAGCAGAAAGCCGGTCAGCAGCGGCCGCCATGGCTGATCGGAGAAGGTCAGGCGCGACAGCGTGTGCAGCAGGAGCATGAAGGTTTCCTGCGCGGGGATGCCGGGCTGGATGACGTTCTCGACGACGCCGAGGAGGTACGTTCCGACGGCCAAGCGGTCGAAATCAGCGCGCAGGGGATAGAACGTCTCCATCAGGTTCGCGCTGATGACGGTAAGGTGATTGCCGCGCTCGTACAGCTCAAAATCGCCCAAGGCGAACAGCTCGCTGGCGTTGAGAATAGGGGAGCGCGGTTTGCGGCATCCGCGGGCAAGCGCCTCAATGCGCCCCTTCGTCGGGCTGAAGAGGGTCAGCATTCGGTCGTTGTCCCGGTAATTGGCGTAGCGGAGGACAATCGCGGTGTGTTCGGTCTGTTTCATAGCATCTTACCCAAAAGGCTGCGCACAGTCGCCCATGCGCAGCCTTTGCTTATTTGCTTACTCGTTCGGAATCAGGGTCGCGAAGTAAATGCAGTCGCCCACCTCGCGGCGCTTCGGGTTCGAGGGGGAGTTAATCTTCTCGTTGTTCAGCACCACGGTGCAGGAGGAACCGCCATCGAGGTTGTAGGCGTTCTGCAAGCCGAACGCGCCCGCCAGCTTTGCCGCGCCCCACAGGTCGAAGCCGATGGACTTCGGGCTTTGGCTTTCCGGCCCCTCTGTGCAAAGGATGACGAACTCCATCGGGGTAATCTGACCGAAAATCATGCGCTGCGCCAGCGTCTTGGGGCCGTTGTCCATGCGGGAGTCGAACTCGTCGCGGACAACGCCGTCAATCACCAGTCCGGGGCCGAAGCAGAACGTGTGGGCGACCGTGCCGCCGTTTTCCAGATAATCCTGCCATTTTTGATGCGTCGTGCCCTGAATGATGTGCATACCGCCCTCGGTGTCGATAATCATCGTGTCGCGGTATTCGCGGGGCAGTTCACGCAGACGGTGCGTGTTGCGATAGACGATTCCTTCAGAATGGTAGATGAAGTAGTCGCCGTTGATGGCGAGGACGGCGTTATTCTGCTTTGCCATGCGTTCGACGCGCACGGTGTTCTTGGACGGGTAGGGGAACGCCAGCGCAGTGCGAATCTGCGTCGGATCGGTGATTTTGACGTACACCGCCATGACGGTCGTCGTGCCCTCGCCGGGTTCATCAACACGCTCGATGTCCTGCGTCCAGTAGGACGTTTCGACGCGAATATCCAGCGAATCGTCATGGTAGCCGCCCTGATTGGGCAGATAGCAGTCCGGTTTCGGCAGATATGGCGCGGCAAGGAGTTTTCTGCCCGTGCTGTCCAGCCAAGGAAGCGGCTCGTAGGTCGTTTCCTCCGCCAGCGCAGGGCAAAGCATTGCCAGCAGCGCACACGCGGCGATGAGTTTCCGCAGATATTTCATTTGTCTATTCCTTTCCGTAGAGGGGGGAGGCGCAAGGGGCGTTGCCCCTTGACCCTGCCAAAGGGTCTTCGACCCTCTGGACTCCCTTTCGTGCGATTGAGTTGGATGCGGCTGCATACAGTGCCCGCGTGTTTATGAGGGAAACGGGCAAAATTAGAAGCGCATCCGCTCCTCAATGTAGCTGCGCAGGTCTTTCAGCGCCACACGCTCCTGCAGCATGGTGTCGCGGTTGCGAACCGTGACCGACTGCGTCGCTTCGGTGTCGAAGTCCACGCAGATCGTGAACGGCGTGCCGATTTCGTCCTGACGGCGATAGCGCTTGCCAATCGAACCCGTCTCGTCGTAATCCACCGGGAAATACTTCGCCAAATCCGCGTGGATTTCGCTCGCCAGCGCGCCCAGCTTGTTCTTTTGCAGCGGCAGAACGGCAGCCTTGTAGGGCGCCAGCGCCGGATGCAGGTGCAGCACCGTGCGCACGTCGCCGCCCTCCAGCTCCTGCTCCTCGTAAGCATTGCACAGGAACGCCAGCACCATGCGGTCAACGCCCAGCGACGGCTCGATGCAGTAGGGGATATAGCGCTCGTTCGTCACCGGGTCGAGGTATTCCAGCGACTTGCCGGAATGGTTTTGATGCTGCGTCAGGTCGTAATCCGTGCGGTCGGCGATGCCCCAGAGCTCGCCCCAGCCGAACGGGAACAGGAACTCGAAGTCCGTCGTCGCCTTGGAGTAGAACGCCAGCTTCTCCGGCTCATGGTCGCGCAGGCGCAGGCTGTCCTCTTTGATGCCCAGCGAAAGCAGCCACTGCTTGCAGAACGAACGCCAGTAGTCGAACCACTGCAAATCCTCGCCGGGCTTGCAGAAGAATTCCAGCTCCATCTGCTCAAATTCGCGGACACGGAAGATGAAGTTGCCGGGGGTGATTTCGTTGCGGAAGGATTTGCCAATCTGCGCGATGCCCGCCGGGAGCTTCTTGCGCATGGAGCGCATGACGTTGGCGAAGTTGACGAAGATGCCCTGCGCGGTTTCGGGACGCAGGTAAATCTCGTTCTCCGGCGTTTCCATCACGCCCGCGTGGGTCTTGAACATCAGGTTGAACTGGCGGATGCCGGTGAAATCCTTCTTGCCGCACTTCGGGCAGACGATGTCGTGCTCGGCAATGTACTTCTCCAGCTCAGCGTTCGTCCAGCCGTCGCCGGTTTCCGCGCCGCCGGTGAAGTCCTCAATCAGTTTATCTGCACGGTAGCGCGCCTTGCACGCCTTGCAGTCCATCAGCGGGTCATTGAAGCCGCCGACGTGGCCCGACGCCACCCACACTTCGCGGTTCATCAGAATAGCGCAGTCAAGCCCCACGTTGTACTTGCTTTCCTGCACAAATTTCTGCCACCACGCCTTTTTCACATTGTTCTTGAATTCCACGCCCAGCGGGCCGTAGTCCCATGTATTTGCCAAACCGCCGTACAGTTCGCTTCCGGCAAAAATCAGACCGCGGTTTTTGCACAGCGCAACCAGTTTGTCCATCGTCAAATCAGCCATCGTGATTTCCTCCTGAAAAAGTGAGAATCTAACAAATGTAATGATAGGCGCAAACGCTCACTTTGTCAAGGCTGGAACGCATTTTTTCCACCGAAAACGCTGATTTTCCGTGCTGAAATCTGCTGATTTTCCCGCAAACGATATTTTTCGCAAATTTCCCGAAAAAAATTTCATTTTCCCTCTTGCATTTTCCGAAGAAGTGTGCTATTATATCAATGTTGTCAGTGCGATTCACTCGCCGGCACACGGATGCTGATATAGCTCAGTTGGTAGAGCGCATCCTTGGTAAGGATGAGGTCACCAGTTCAAATCTGGTTATCAGCTCCATAAGCCTTGCATTTTGCAGGGCTTTTTTCGTGTTTTGGGGCAGATTTTGCATTTATAAGCAGAACACATTGCAGTTTTGACGTTTTTTCTGACCTCATCCCTATTTTTCTGCACCTGCCGCTTCCTTGACGGTAAAATTCGCCAAAAAAGCACGGTGCGCAGGTCTGCCAATCGCCTGCGCACCGCGAGGTTCACTTATTTTCCTCCACTTCTACCGTCTGTACCGACTCCTTCGACTTCTCCCGCCACGTCTCTTCCTTCACCAGCGTCGCGAACCAAATGCAATCCCCAACCATGCGGTTCTTGTGGCTCGATGGCGAGTTAATCTTCTGATTATTCAGCGCAATCGTGCTCGATGAGCCGCCGTCGAGGTTGTAGGCGTTGTTCAGCCCAAACTGCACGCACAGGTTTGCCATCTGCACAAGGTCGAAGCCGACGGATTTCGGGGCGGTGCTTTCCGGCCCCTCGTTCGTCAGTATCAGGTATTCCAGCTTGCCAATCTGCCCGATGACCATCCGCTGGGCTTTCTTGGCTTTGCCGTTGTCGATGGTCACGTCATCAAGGTTTGTGAGCGGAACGCCGTCCACCACCAGCGCGGGGCCGAAGCAGAAGGCATGCAGCACCGTGCCGCCGCCGGCAATGTACTCGTCCCACTTCGCCTGCGTGGTGCAGGTGATGAGGTGGAAGTCGCCATTTTCGTCCACAATCAGCTCGTCGCGGCCCTTGTGCGGGCGCATCCGCAGCGTCTGACCGTTGCGGACGACGATGCCTTGCTCATGGTAGAGGCAGTAGTCGCCGTCGATGCCCATGACGGCGTTGAAACGCTTCGTCATGTCGTTAACGTGGCGCGCCTGCTTCGACGGGTACTTGTTCGCGAAGCCTGTGCGGAACTGGCTCACGTCGGTCAGCTTCACGCGCGCGGACATGACGGTCGTTGTGCCTTCGCCGGGTGCATCAACCTGCTGCAAATCTTGCGTCCAGTAGGTGACGTTAATCTGGATGTCGATGGAATCATCATGGTAGCCGCCGTTATTGGGCAGGTAGCAATCCGGGTTCGGCAGGTTGGGGGAAACCTTGATATCCCACGGAATTGGCTCGAAATCAGACGCGTCCTCCGCCAAAGCGGGAACAATCAGCAGCGCGCAGAGCAAAAGCGAAATCAGGCGTTTCATTCGGAAATGTACCTCCTACGGTGTTCTACTTATCAGACGAATCAAAAGGGGAAAACGTTGTCATGTACGAAAATTTAATTTTTTTGTAACAATTTTGCGGATGCGCACCATTTTGCCCAAAAGTTGAAATTCCCTCTTGCATCAGCGCGCAAAATGGCGTATAATAAGCCTGTCAAATGACCCCGCTTGACGGGAGAAAAGCAGCTTTTGTCCTTCCAGAGAGCCGCCGGACGGTGCGAGGCGGCAGGGCGCGGGTGCTTCTTCCACTCCTGAATGGGGGCAGACGAGGAGTCTGCCGGGTTCGCCCGATACAGCGAGCATGAGTGGTCTGACGTGCGTCAGGCAAACTGGGTGGCAACGCGAGCTTCTCGTCCCGGAATTTTACGGGATGGGAAGCCTTTTTGGTTTCCGCCAAGCAAAAAAGGAGGATTTTTTCCGATGCTGGACATCAATCTGCTCCGTACCAATCCCGAATTGGTGAAGGAGAACATCCGCAAGAAGTTTCAGGACGAAAAGCTCGTCATGGTCGACGAAGTCGTCGAGATGGACAAGGAGTACCGCGCCGCGATTCAGCAGGCGGACACCCTGCGCAACCAGATTAAGGTTGCGTCCAAGCAGATTGGCATGCTGATGGGCAAGGGTCAGAAGGAAGAGGCCGAAAAGGCGAAGGAACAGGTCGCCGTTTACAAGGCGGATCTGGAGGGTCTGGCGGCGAAGGAAGACGAACTGCAGGCGGAAATCCGCAAGCGGATGCTCGTCATCCCGAACATCATTGACCCGTCTGTGCCGATCGGCAAGGATGACAGCCAGAACGTGGAAATCGAGCGCTTCGGCGAGCCCGTCGTGCCGGATTTCGAGATTCCGTATCATGTGGATATCATGGAGCGCCTGCACGGCATCGACCTTGACAGCGCCCGCAGGACCTCCGGCAACGGCTTCTATTACCTCATGGGCGATATTGCTCGCCTGCACTCCGCGATTCTGTCCTATGGCCGTGATTTCATGATCGACCGCGGCTTCACCTACTGCATTCCGCCGTACATGATCCACGGCGACGTGGTGACGGGCGTGATGAGCTTCGCCGAGATGGAGAACATGATGTACAAGATTGAGGGCGAAGACCTCTATCTGATTGGTACGTCCGAGCACTCGATGATCGGCAAGTTCATCGACACGATTCTGGACGAAAGCCAGCTGCCGCAGACGCTGACCAGCTATTCCCCCTGCTTCCGCAAGGAAGTTGGCGCGCATGGCATTGAGGAGCGCGGCGTGTACCGCATCCACCAGTTCGAGAAGCAGGAGATGATCGTCGTCTGCAAGCCGGAGGACAGCCCGATGTGGTTCAACCGCCTGTGGCAGAACACCGTCGATTTCTTCCGCTCGATGGACATCCCGGTTCGCACGCTGGAATGCTGCTCCGGCGACCTTGCTGACCTGAAGGTGAAGTCGCTGGACGTGGAAGCGTGGTCTCCGCGCCAGAAGAAGTACTTTGAGGTCGGCAGCTGCTCGAATCTGGGCGATGCGCAGGCACGCCGCTTGAAGATTCGCGTCAAGGGCGACGACGGCCGCAAATACTTCGCGCATACGCTGAACAACACCTGTGTTGCGCCGCCGCGTATGCTGATTGCCTTCCTCGAAAACAACCTGCAGGCCGACGGCCGCATCCGCATTCCGGAAGCGCTGCGCATGTACATGGGCGGGAAGGAATATATCGGCTGATTGGGCTGAAGGGAAAATTGCAAAGGGACGGGTGCAGGGGGTGCAATGCTCCCTGCCCCCGTTTTTTCTTTTCCCCGCGCCCTTCTTTTCCGCCGCCCGCCCGCATACCATCCATCAGCCGAATCAACGGGCAAGGAGGCGGACAAACATGAAACTTCCCAAACTTCCGAAACTTCCATCCCTCAAATCCCTTCATCTCCCCAGGCGCATCACCATGGAACGGCTGCTCATTGTCTCTGCGGCGGCGCTTGTAGTTGTCCTCGCCGTCCGCGGCGGACAGCAGACCCAAACCGCCATGCAGCAGACTGACTTCACCCCCGATGTCAGCACCCAAACCATCGCGGACGCATCGCCGGATGTCGAAATGACCGCTATCGTCTGCTGGTATGAGGACGGCGAGGGGTATCTCGTGCCGGTCACGCGCCAGATTCCGCTGCAGGACGGCGTGGCGAAGGCGACGCTGAGCCTGATGGTGAAGTCATCCGAAAATGACCTCGCGGCGGCACGGATGGGGCTGCGGAACGTTATTCCAGAGGGCGTTACGTTCGATTTGGACATTTCCGGCGGCAAGGCGCGCGTGGACTTGAGCAAGGAGGCGCTGAGCTGCCAGAACGCGGAAGAAGAGCTGCTGATGGTGCAGGGGACGGCGGCGGCGCTGTGCGGATTTGACACGGTGCAGGAGGTGACGTTCCTCTTTGACGGTCAGAAACGCTCGCAGTTGACGCACGGGACGGACGTGTCCGGCGTGTTCAAGGCGGACAGCGTGAATCTGGAAAGCGTGGAGACGACGGCAAACCTGACAAATGCGTCGCGGGTGCAGCTGTATTTCCCGTCGGCGGATGGGCGGCTGATGGTGCCTGTTACGCGGACGGTGTTTTCCCCTGCTGACCTGACCACGGCAATGCTGGAACTGGCAAAAGGCCCGGAGAAGGACAGCGGGCTGGAAATTCCGCTGCCGAAGGACTGTGGTCTGCGGTCGGTGACGCTGAAGAACGGTGTCGCGACAATTGACTTCACAAAAGAATTTGCGTCCCTTGCGACGGCGGAGGACGCGAGCGCGGCGACAAGTCAGGCGCTCCGGGCGATTGTGTTCACGGCGAGCCAATTTCCGGGCGTGAAGAAAGTCGAGGTGCTGGTGGAAGGAAAGCCGTTTGAGGCGCAGCCGTCCGCGGTGACGACGTTCGTGAATCAGGCGGACGAAGTGATGGCGCAGTATCCGGGGCTGATTACGGTGGACTAATACTATTTCCTGCATTCGCCTGCGCCATCTGCTTGCGCCGCGAATTTGGAAATAGTATAAAAAGGCGGGTGCGCGGAGCTTCAAACTCCATGCACCCGCTTTGCGTATATCAATAATTACTTCTTGTTTCCCCCGAACAGCCCCGTGATTCCGCCCAGAATCCCGCGCGTCACCTGCCGCGTCACTTCGCGGGTCGCGGTGCTAATCGCCGTATTCTGCACGCGCCCCAGCAATGAGTCGTTCTTCCGGGCGCGCGCGGCACGTTCTTCGCGCAGTTCATCCGCGTGCTTCCGGCGTTCTTCCGCCTGGCGATCCTTTTCGGCTTTTTCAGCCGCTTTGCGCTGCTTTTCCGCCTCGCGCTCCTGCGCCTTCGTTGTTGTCGGCGCTGCTGCGGGCTGCGCCTGAGCCGGGACGTAATTGCCCGTCGCGGGGTCAAGCTGCATCGGCATCATCTTCTGCACATACTGCCCGCTTGCCGGGTCGTAGACCATCACCTGCATGTTTTGCACCTGCGGCTGCTGCACAGTCAGCACCGGAACAGGCTGCGCCTGTCCTATCGGCTGCTGCTCCTGCTGATTCTGCCATGCCGGACGTGCGGGTTCGTCCGCCGCCATCCACGCGGGACGCGGCGTGCTGCCCTGTGCGGCAGGCTGTTGAACAGGCTGTGCCTGACCCACAGGCTGTGCCTGAGCCATCGGCTGGGCAGCCTCGCGCTGCACATAATGCCCTGTCTGCGGGTCGAACACGAGGAACGCATCGGGGCGGCTGACCGTCGGCGCAGCGGTCGAAATCTGCGGCGCGGCGGCTTCCGGCGCGGGCATCTGCTCCTTCTGGAACGCACTTGCCAGCATTTCGTAGGCGGAAACGCGGTCAACCGGCGTGTCGTAAACGCCGCGGAAGGGGCTGGTCTCGATGCACTCCTGCCGCACATCGCCGTCAATGGCGTTCATGGCGCTCTGCGGGGGAAGGATGGTCGCGCGCTCGACGATGCTCGGCGCACCGTCCGCATCGAGGAAGGAAACCAGCGCTTCGCCTGTTTTGAGCGTGGTGATGGCTTCTGCCGTGTCGAACGCGGGATTCGCGCGGAAGGTCATCGCAGCGGTGCGGACGGCCTTCTGGTCAAGCGGCGTGTAGGCGCGCAGGGCGTGCTGGACACGGTTGCCAAGCTGCCCAAGAATGCTCATGGGAATGTCGCAGGGGTTCTGGGTGACGAAATACACGCCGACGCCCTTGGAGCGAATCAGCCGGACGACCTGCTCCAGCGTTTCCAGCAGCGCCTTGGGGCAGTCGTCGAAGAGCAGGTGCGCCTCGTCGAAGAAGAACACCATGCGCGGCTTGTCCAAATCGCCGCATTCGGGCAGCAGCTCGTACAGCTCCGAAAGCATCCACAGCAGGAAGGTCGAGTACAGCCGGGGTTTGCGGTAGAGCACGTCCGCCGCGAGAATGTTGATAACGCCGCGCCCGCTTTCATCAAGCTGCATCCAGTCGGCGATGTTCAGCGCGGGTTCGCCGAAGAACGCATTGCCGCCCTCGTCCTCCAGCATGGCGACGGCGCGCTGAATCGCACCGACAGATGCCATGGACACGTTGCCGTAATCAAGCGTGTACTCCTTGGCGTGCTCACCGATGTAGGCAAGCATGGCCTTCAAGTCCTTGAGGTCGAGCAGGAGCATGTTCTCGTCATCCGCGACGCGGAAGAGGATGCTCAGCACGCCTGCCTGCGTGTCGTTGAGGTTCATCAGCCGCGCGAGCAGCGTCGGCCCCATTTCGCTCACGGTCGTGCGGACGGGATGCCCCTCTTTGCCGAACACGTCCCAGAACACGGTCGGGAACGTGCGGTACTCGAACGTCGGCACGCCGCACTGCGTCAGGCGATTGGCGATATTGTCGCTGTGTGTGCCGGGCTGCACCATCCCGGCGAGATCGCCCTTGATATCCGCGAGGAACACGGGCACGCCCATGTCCGAAAATCCCTCTGCCAGCACCTTGAGGGAGACGGTTTTGCCCGTACCGGTCGCCCCGGCAATGAGACCATGGCGGTTTGCCATCTGCGGCAGCAGGCAGACGGGGTGTTCACCCGTTCCAAGCCAGATTTTGCCTTCGTAGAGCATGTGTGTTGTGTTCTCCTTTTTCCTTTTATAGTGGTACTATTGGTACTTCTTTATCGCGGCAGGGGTTTCGCCTCTGCGGAGGCGACCAGAGGGCTTTGCGGTCGCCCTCTGGACTCCTTCGCACGCACACCCATGTTACTTGGATTTTATCGAAAATGCGATTAGTGGGTGTGCCGTTACTCCTTCTTCTCATCCATCTCCGCTGTGCGTTCCGAAATAATATACCGCGGACGCTGCTTGACTTCCAAGTAGATTTTGCCGATATATTCCCCGATGATACCCAGAAACAGGCACTGCATCCCGCCAACGAAGCATACCAGACAAGCCAGCGACGCCCAGCCAGCCACCGAATGCCCGGCAAGCGCGGCAATCACTGCCCAGATAATGCCGATAAATGACAGAATCGTGATAAACAGCCCGGCGAAGAACACCATGCGAATCGGTTTGACCGATAGGCTTGTGATGCCGTCAAACGCCAGCCCCAGCATCTTCTTCAGCGGATAGTGGCTTTCGCCCGCAATGCGCTCGTGGCGCTCGTAAGAGACGCTGGTGGACTTGAACCCGACCAGCGGAACCATCCCGCGCAGATACAGGTTTACTTCGCGGAATTTCGCCAATTCCTGCAGGGCACGGCTGGAAATCAGGCGGTAATCCGCGTGATTAAAGACAACCTCCGCGCCCATTGCGCTGAGCAGTTTGTAGAAGCCTTCCGCCGTGAAGCGCTTGAAGAACGTGTCGGTATCACGCTTGGAGCGCACGCCGTAGACGATTTCGCAGCCGTCAAGGTACGCATCCACCATTGCGTCCATGGCGTTGATATCGTCCTGCCCGTCGCAGTCGATGCTGATGGTGATGTCGCAGCGGTCTTTCGCCTCCATCAGCCCTGCCCAGACCGCCCTTTGGTGCCCTCGGTTGCGGCTCTGCGCAATGCCTTGGAAGCACGGGTCTTTCGCGGACAGCGCCGTGATAATCTCCCACGTCTTGTCCTTGCTGCCGTCGTTGACGAACAGAATGCGGCTCTCGTCGCTGATTTTCCCCGCGTCTGCGAGCTGACGCACCTTGTCGCGGAACATGCCGCTGGTAATCGGCAGTACGCTTTCTTCGTTGTAGCAGGGAATCACAATATACAATACAGGCTTGTGTGCCACGCAGAAACACCTCCAGTATGGTTGATTATGCCTTATTATAGCACATTTTCTCCTGCTTGAACAGGTTCTTTTTGCAACAGTTTCGACGCAATTATTGTTCACAAAATATTTACAAACACTTCCGACATTCGTTACAAAGTCGTGCTATGATACGGAAAGTACTCCAAGAGGGGTGCGGCTATCAAAGGAAGTGTGCTTATGAATCAGGCGGCAATTGGTCAGTATATCGCAGGCAAGCGCACTGCGCAAGGCATGACGCAGGAGCAGCTGGCGCAGAAAATTGGCGTATCGCAGAAATCCTTGATGCGCTGGGAAACGGGCAAACGTCTGCCCGATGCTGATGCGGTGGAAGCGCTCTGCACGGCGCTGGGTATCACCCTGCCAGAACTGCTTAACGGCAAGGACTCGCCGCAGAAGGAAGAAATGCAGCTGACGCATGACGCACAGATGCTTGACCTGCTGCGCCGGATGCAGCGCACAGTCTACGAGCAGCATATTCTCTACGGCGTTCTGCTGATTCTGCTGGGCATCGCGAGCAACGCATTGTCTGCGCTGGTCGGCGGCAGCCATGTCAAGGAATTCTTTTCGGGTGTGCTGATGGGGATGTCCGTTGCGGAAATGCTGGCGGGGGTCGTCATCGTCGCCATCCATGTGATTCACGGAAAATGCGAGGAGTAATTAGCAATTTGAGAAATCATTGCGCATTGAAAAGCGGTCGCGTGACCGCTTTTTTCGTTTTTGGGAAATCGCAGAAACATGCCTTTTTTCCTTGACCCCTTCGGCATTCCGATGTATAATAAACAATGGTGTATTAGCGCATTGAGCAGAAAGGGGTGAGTGTCCTGTACGCACAGGTAATTGTGGACATTGTGCATGAGAATGTTGCGCACACGTTTACCTACCGCATTCCGGACGGCATGACGCTCACCGCCGGACAGCGCGTGGAAGTTCCGTTCGGGCGGATGCGCAAGGAGGGGGTCGTCCTCTCCCTGACGCAGGAGACGGACGTGCCGCCGGAAAAGCTCCGCGACATCCTCCGCCCGCTGGAGGATTATGCCGCTATCTGCCCCACGCTGCTGACGCTCGCCCAGCAGATGGCGGACGACGTGCATTGCCCACTGGCGGAAACGCTGCGGCTGATGCTGCCCGCCCAAATGCGCGGTGGACGCATTCAGGTGAAAACGCAGACGGTCGCGCAGGCCGCGAAGCCGCGCGAAATGCTGGAAGCGGCGGCGCAGGCGGAGAAGCGCTCGCCGAAGCGGCGACTGCTGCTGACGGTCTTATCCGACGAGCGGACGCACCCGGTGGAGGAATTGAAGCTGCTTGTCCGCGAACCGCTGCAAGCGCTGCGACAGATAGAAGCAGCGGGGCTAATTGCCTTGCGGGAAGAAGAGGTGCTGCGCCGACCGGGCGGCAATACGCCGGATACCGCCGTCCCTGACCCGCCCCTCACGCCGGGGCAGGAGGAAGCGCTGTCGGTCATGCTGCCGGATTTGCGCAGTGGACAGGGGAAATACCTGCTCCACGGCGTGACGGGCAGCGGCAAAACCGAGGTGTTCATCCGCCTCGTGCGCCAGACGCTCGTGCAGGGGAAATCCGCCATGATTCTCGTGCCGGAAATCGCCCTCACGCCGCAAATGGTCATGTGGTTTCGGGCGCGGTTCGGGGCGGTTGCGGCGGTGCTGCACTCGCGGCTCAGCGCGGGCGAGCGCTTTGATGAGTGGCGGCGCATCCGGCGCGGCGACGCGCGGGTCGTCATCGGCGCACGGTCAGCGGTGTTCGCGCCGTGCGGGAACTTAGGGCTGATTGTCGTGGATGAGGAGCACGAATCGACGTATATCTCCGACCGTCATCCGCGATATGACGCGCGCGAAGTTGCCATCCGCCGATGCGAAAATGAGCACGCGACGCTTCTGCTTGCCTCCGCTACGCCCAGCATCCTGTCCTTTGCCAGGGCGCGGCGCGGGGATTATGTGCTGCTTGAAATGCCCTCCCGCGTCGGCAACCGCCCGATGCCGCAGGTCACGCTGGTGGACATGCGCAAGGAGATGGAGAACGGCAACCGAAGCGTATTTTCCGGGCAATTGGTCGCGGCACTCAAGAACTGCGTCGCGCGCGGCGAACAGGCCATGCTGCTGATGAATCGGCGCGGGTACAACAGCTTCGTCAGC
>UMAP01060464.1_pt1 | contig 26395 bp, 29 predicted proteins | sample 1963731 | NCBI WGS metagenome assembly UMAP01 (sample SAMEA4835918, study PRJEB28245) | human gut metagenome | biome: gut microbiome; material: fecal sample | place: Denmark | collected 2008 | reverse complement strand
TCCTCGGATAACAAAACTCACGGGATTACACGGCTGGAACACTCCTGGCGCTGACCCCGGTTACTATGAGCAGAAGATGGGAGGAATGAAGTTTGGCTAAGAAAGTGTTTGCCGTTTATCTGGCAAAAGAGGACGTTCCAAACAGCGAAGCCTACGCAACGCTGGAACTGCCCGCCTCCCCGTGGGAGCTGTGGGACGCGATGGAAAAGGTGCGGCTGAAGGATGGCGAAGCACTGTACATGGAGATCGACGATTACTATGCTTTCGAATATCTTGCCCCGCATTTAGAGGAGCTGGATATCAGTCTCAACGAGCTCAACGACCTTGCCGCAAGGCTTGCGACGTTGGATGAGGTACAGGGGATCGCCTTTGAGGGACTGTTCTCCATGGAGGTGCAGAAAAAAGTAAACACCAACGGCGGTATCATCACGCTGCAGGATCTGCGGGATCTGGCGGTCAGCGCAAAAACAGACTGCTATCATGTAGTGGATGCCGCGGATGACGCCCAGCTTGGCCGCTTCTACGCGGAAAATGAATTTATCCCCGAACTGGACGGCGTATCCAACGAGGTATTTGAGATGCTGGACTTTGCCGGCATCGGAAGAATGATACGGTGCAGCGAAAACGGCGTTTTTGTGAACAGTCTGTATGTGCTGCGGGATGGCGAACTGACAACCGCGCCGCCTGTCCAAAAGGCGCTGCCGGGAAAGCCGGGATACCTCTTCCGGCTCACGCTCGGACTGCATCCCGACATTGGAGGTAACCGCACGACGGAGCTGGATCTTCCGGCGTCAGAAGAAGCGCTGGCTACGGCGCAGGAGCAGCTCGGCACTCTGAACTGGGAAAACACCGTTGTCCTCAACTATGACGGTATTCTTCCCAACGCTGCCTTTTTCGCAGACCTCCCCTCTGAACTGGAGGCGTTCAACGAGTTCGCCAAAGCAGTGCAGGATATTCCTTTTCCTGAAAAGCAGCTTCCAAAGTTGAAGGCTCTGCTGAAGCAGTTTGAGGTGCAGGACATCGAAACCGCCATGGGCTTGACGGAGCATCTGGATGACTACGTCCTCACACCGGAGATCAGCTCGCCGCAGGAAACGGCCATCGACCAGCTTCACTTCATGACGGATGACCACTCGGTGGAATTGCTGATTTCCCATGTAAACCTCTACGCCTACGGCTGCGACCTCATCAGGGAGGACAACGCAGTGCTCTCGCCCTACGGCCTGCTGCACCGTGCGGACTACCAGCCCATGCTGTCACCAATGCAGGAAACACAGAAAATGGAGATGAAAATGAAATGACCAGGGAACAATTTCAAGAAAAATATAAACTCTCCTTGCCGCTCAAGACGGGAAAGGAATTCGAGGCGGCCCGTCGCAGGATGGGCGCTCTGACCAAGGACGAAAAGGCGATTCTCTCCGCCATTGTTCTGCAAAAGGGCGAGGCGGAGGCTGGGGAGATTCTTGCAAATTCACCAGAACAGTTGAGTGATTACACGATCCTCAAGGGTGTCAATAACTACGCCGCGCTGGGCAGATATTATCTCGCCAACGAAACTACCGTCCCGGAGGAGCTGTATGAGTACATGGACCTGGGTGCGCTGGGCTGCCGCTACGAGGACGAGCATCCCGGCGTGTTCATCGGCAGCGATTATGTGCAGTATCCCCCGCAGAAACAGGAAATGAAAATGAAGTAATACCGTCTTGAACCGCGAGCGCGGTTAAGAATATTTTTAGGGGCCGATTTTCCGAAAGGGGATCGGCCCCTTCTTTTTTTATGCCCTTTTTCGGGAAATCACCCCGGAAAGGAGAAAACATGCGCGATGAACAACTGTTGGCTTACCTCAAAGGCTCCTGCTCCGGCAGGAAAAACCGCGTCGGTGGGACGGAGCTGGAACGGACGCTCCATGTCAGCGGGACCAACCTGCGAAAGCTGGTGAATCAGCTGCGGCGCAAGACCCATCCCATCGCCAGCGACCGCAGTGGCTACTTTTACGCCACAACTGCCGGTGAGGTCTACGACACCATCCGCCAGCTGAAACGGATGGCGGCAGGACTGGAAGCGGCCATCAACGGTCTGGAACGGTCTATGGATCGGTTCCGTGAGGACGAGGAGGCCGGACATGGCTAAGCCGCCCTTTCCCTGGATCGGCAGCAAGGAGAAGATCGCACCGTACATCCTGCAGCTTTTCCCGCCCAAGCTGACGCAGTATGTGGAACCATTCGGCGGCAGCGGCGCGGTGCTGCTGGCTTTGCCGCCGGACCCAAACCGCTTGGACATCTACAACGATCTGGATGCCGAGCTGGTGAACCTGTTCTCTTGCATCAAGGAATGCTCCAATGTTCTGCTGCGGGAACTGAAATTCCTGCCCATCCACGGCCGCAAGCTCTTCGAGTATTACCGGGACTTTGTCGCCCACAAGGAGGTCTACTTTCAAAATGTGCAGGCGGAGATCGAATGTCTGGGAGATCGGTCCTGCTTTACGGAGGAACAAGCCGGAGAACTGCTCCCCATCTTTCAGGAGCGGCTGGCGCTTTACGATGTAAAGCGGGCAGCGGCGTATTACCTCGCCATCCGAGGTAGCTTCAGCGGGACGATCAACTCTTTCGGTGTCAAAGGGTTGGATGTCGAACGCTTCCTAAAGCTGTTTCCACCGGTGTCCGCACGGTTAAAAGATGTGCCGCTGGAGAACAAAAACGCCTTGCAGCTCATTCGGGAACGAGATAAAAAAGGCAGTCTTATCTATGCCGATCCGCCCTATGTCAAAACGGAGCGGCTCTACCGTGTCGCTGGGAAGCTGGGACGTTTCCGCAGATTCCATGTCCGGCTCTGGCAGGTACTAACTGGCCGTGACAGTTATGTGATACTGTCCTACAATGACTGCCCCTTTATCCGAAAGCTCTATCAGGATTGGTACATTTTATCCTTTCAGCGCAGCAACCCGCTCTCCCAGAAAAAGGGCTCGTCCTTCGGCGAACTCATCATCACCAACTACGATCCCCGCCCCTACATGACCAGCCAGATGAACCTCTTCGACGAGCCGTTGGGCGAATGGGAGCTGAAGCTGATCCATATCCCAAAATATCCACCAAGGAGGAAAACAGCATGAAATTCAATTTGAACCATGATCCTAACAATAAAACTCTTGCCATCCCCCGCGCCGCTTTGCAGCTCTCCGGCCTTGCAGGCGTCAGCGACCTGATCCTCCATACCGACAGCGGCTGTATTCTGCTGCTGCCGGGAGATCCCACTGTGGCGGAACTGCTGAAAACCATTTCTCTCATCTCCACCGTTACGCCGCAGCTGATCTCCCGTCTGGCGGAGAGAAGCCAGATGGCAATGGAGACTGGCATGGCGGAAACGGCGTGCGGCGCCTGTGAGCATGAACCGCACTGCTCCGGTCTTGAAATCCCACCCTGCCAGCTGGCGGAGGCAGGGATCTCGCCCAACACCGCGCTGGAGTCCTTTGTAGAGAAGGGCAGAGTCATCGTGCAGGCAGCGGAGAAAACCGCCGCAGATGTGCTTATCGACGAGCTGGACGATGATGTTCGCACCATGCTGGAGGATTCCGGTGTGCAGCTGGAGGGCGTATGCCGTCTGTTGGAAAAGGAGGAGATCTCGGGATGAACAATACTTATCCCTACCCGTATTCCGCTACTGAAGCCCGTAAGCGGAATGAGCTTTCCCTTTGGCGGGAGAGCCACAAGGCAAACATCGCCTGCCGTAACGCTATCGAGGACGCCATTCGCCAGAACTTTGATGGCATGAACCTTCAGACAGATTGTTTAAAGGCCGTGCTGGACGAATACGGCTACAAGCGCACCGCATGGGTGCTCGCCAATACGCTGCACGAACTCAAGTGGGATGGGCGTTTCAGCTACGCCAACAAGCATTGGGCAGAGAAGATATATATTCCCACGGATCTCAACCATAACAGCGATTTTGTTGTCCGAAGCCATCCGGCCGTGCTGGATGGCTTCGTCAGTTTTTACCGCAAGGCGGTGCAGGCGTTAAATCTCTTCGGTGCGGAGCATTGTGTCGGTGACCGCGCCGAGCAGGACTATACCGGCAAGGTGCTGGTACTCAGCCCCGACACGCTGAAAGAATCCTGCTGGAGTCAGGAAAACCAGCTCTGGTATGCCCATGACGGTTTTGGCTGTTCGCCTCACGCCATTGGCCGCTCGGTGCGCTGCACCTGCCTTAGCGACGGGGAGATGACACGCTGGAACCGTAATGAGTTCATTGGCGTACTGGATGACCAGTTCCTTCCGGAATGGGCAAAGCCGAAGCTGGCAGAGCTTCAAGCGCAGGAGCAGACCAACGCGCCCACGATGGGCGGCATGAATATGAAGTGAGGAGGACATCTGAATGTGCATGACCTATTACACCGTGGACGATCTCCGCCCCGGAAGACCCGGATGGGATGTGAGACAGTTTTCCGCATTGGCGGAGGCCATCGACCATTACCGGACGCTCCCCATGGATGGGACCCGTGTCCTTGGTATGATGGATGATGCCCACGTCTATGAACTCATCCGCTGTGTGCGCCTTTTCCCCGGCGACGCCCAGGGCGAGGATGTTCTGTCGGCAGATTACCGGCGCAGCGGCTTGACGAAAAAGAATGCCGACCTGAAAACTGCGCTGGATATCTGCTTAAAAACCCTGCGTCCCCGTTTCCTGTTGGAGCCGGAACGTCTGGTTCCCGTTCCCCAGCGCAGAAAGCTGCGGGAAGAGCTGCGGGAGGCGCTTCTCTGGCAGGGTTATGAAGAAAACTACGATTCCGCCATCCGTTCCGTTTTTGTGGGCGGCGTTGGTTGGATCTCACCCCAGGACGTGAAAAAGCAGCGGCATCTTCCACTTGTGCTGAACTACCGGGTAGACGGTATGTCGAAAGACGGCGCCTACCTCTCCTTAGAACTTGAGCCTTGGGAATATGACCTTCTGCTGGAGCAGACGAAAAATCACTATAAAAATAAAGAAAAGAGGAACACAAAATGAAACGAATGCTATCCCTCTGCGCTGCGGCGCTGTGCCTGACTTTGGCACTGACACCCACTGCGCTGGCGGCGGACTTTGAACCCGCAGTGCCGGACGCGAAGGTTTGCTATCCCACTGCCATCGTCCGAAACGACGATGGCACAGAACTGAAGAAAATCTATGATCTGAGTCCGGAAGACGATCCTGCGGGCATTCCCCGCTCGGACTTTCGGCAGGACGGCTTTCAGTACACCCTGACGGATCTTCTGAAGCAGGAGCTTCCGGAAAACGAGAGCCGCCAGCACACGGAGCACGTCTCCATTGAGAGCGCTAAAAAGGATATGGAATCCGTGCTGGCGCTGCTGCCGCAGGAGCGTGAGTTCATCACGGACGACGGGCTTATGGGAACCCTGACACTCCGACTTGATACCGTGCAAGTCGAGCCGTCCGGCTATGGCAGTTCTACAAAGCAGCTTTCCGTCAAGCGCAGCTATCCCAATCTTGCCGAGCAGGATACACAATACATTCCCAAGAGCATTGAGGATAACGGCAAAACCCTGACGCTCTCCGACATTCAGTGGCAGACGGACAATACCGCCAACATGGACGGCTACGCCGTGGCAGACCGCTATACCGCCGTCGCCACGTACACCGGCAGCGCCACCAGCAGCTATGTGAAAGGCTATACCGTCACAGCAGATTACACCGGCACCGTCAGCCGGATCGCCCTCAACCGTGTCCGCTATGTCGCCATTTTTGAGGGAACGCCCATCCAGCCCGCAGAGCCTGCGAACGTACCTTCCGCGGCATCCGCTTTCCGCTGGTCCTATGTGCTGATTCCCCTCGGAATTGTGGCTGCGGCAGGAGCCGGTGTCGGCGGTGCGCTGCTGGTGAAGCACAGAAAAGAAAACGCAGATGAGGAGGATGCGACAGAATGAAAAAAATCATTACCCTTTGCCTGAGCCTTTGTATGACAGCGGCTCTGGCAGCTCCGGCGTATGCGCTGGAATACAGTATCGACGCGCCGGACGATTACGATTTCGGCAGGGACACCTCCATTGAAGTGATCCATACGGCAGATGGCGGTGCCATGCGCAACGAGGATGTGAGCAAGAACGCAGCCCTCATTCCGCCCGCCTTCGGCTCGGAGAGCATGAATGCCTTAAACACCGGCGAGTATCTGACACCCAATCTTGCGCCCGGTGGTATTCCCGCGTCCGGTTCGGTCATTGGCGGCAGTGCCTCCGGCGTCATCACCCCAGGCAGCACGGTAAATGGCGGCAGCGGCTATCAGCCCGCCGTGCTGTTCACGGAGGTAGCAAGCGACCTCTACTACAAAAACGGCTCCCTCGGCAGGCTGGAGATCCCCTCGCTGGATCTGAGCGTCCGCATTTATCAGGGAACGGACAGCAAGACGCTTGCCAAGGGGATCGGTCACTTCGAGGATACCTCCATCTGGAACGGCAACGTCTGCCTCGCCGCCCATAACCGGGGCGCCAACAGCTACTTCGGCCAGATCCACACGCTGGACATCGGGGACAAGATTACCCTGACCACCAAGCTGGGCACCCGCACCTACAAGGTGACGGATGTCAGCAAGGTCAGCGAGACAGACCGCAGCGGTCTTGCGGACTCCGGCGAGAATATGCTCACGCTTTACACCTGCGTCCGCAACCAGCGGGATCAGCGCTGGTGCGTGACCGCGGTGGAGGCTTGATTTTTTCTCCGTTTTGCCAGATCGGTTCTGTTCGACTTCTGCCCCTCACTTGTGCTATGTTCGTGCTGCAAAGATTTCCACATAAACATTAGACTGGAGGTAGAACAATGAACAGATTGAAGAACATCGGGCTCGTCCTCTGCGGCCTTGCGCTGGGGCTTTCGCTGAGTGTTCCTGCGGCGCAGGCGGTGGAATCGCTGAAAGCGACGCTTTCCACCAACCGCATCCTTGTAGACGGGCAGGAAGTCCGCCTGACGGCGTACAACATCAACGGCAATAACTACGTCATGCTGCGCGACGTCGGCAAGACGGTAGGATTCGAGGTTTACTGGGACGGCGATGCCAAATGTGTGCAGGTAGAGAGCGGCAAGCCCTATACCGGTGAAGCGCCAGCGAAAGCAGAGGATACAAAGTCTACGGAACAGCCTGTGCAGACTGACGTTGCCGCCGCAAAGCAGGATATCGTGGACCGCACCAATGCGCTGCGGCGCGCAAAAGATGTTGCCGCGCTGCGTGTCAATGACAAGCTCATGCAGGCGGCGCAGGTGCGCGCCGACGAGATGGCCGCCAGCGGCATCTACTCTCACACCCGTCCGGATGGGCGCAAGAGCAACACCGTCACCGACAGCAAGTACACCGGTGAAAACCTACACAATATCTCGGAGCTGTACCTCAATCAACAGCAAAAAACGCTCTCCGAGGCGGTGGTCAATCTGTGGTCCAATTCCAAGGCTCACGCGGACAACATGACAAGCTCCCGCTACGGCGAGATCGGCGTCGGACTGGCGCGAGGCGTTAACCAAAACGGCCTTGACTGCTGGTACTGCGTGCAGGTCTTCCTGCTGGACGGCTGTGAAGTCACTTGGGTGGATACTCCTGCAAGTAAGTAAATCATCAACTCTCACGCAAGAGCAGATTGCAAGGTCTGCTCTTTTTATTACGCATTTTTAGAAAGGAGAACCCTATGAAACCTATGAAAAAACGCCTGTTGTCTCTGCTTTTGACACTGGTGACAATCTTGAGCCTGCTGCCGACCTCGGCTTTCGCCGCGTCGAACACGGGTTCCGGCCTCAAAATTACCACCAACCAGGCATATTGGAGCACACGCCTGCTTGCCAACGGTACCCCGTACAGCTACCGCCCGCCGCTGGTGGACGGCAAGCTCGTGTACTGTATGGACAGTGGACTTGGCTATCATTACGCAACGCCTTCGTACCTGAATTCCTTCACCTGGACGTCCGGTACCGGTGCAGATGCAGATGCCGTATTGCAGTCGGCGCTCACAAACAGTGGTCTCAGCGAGATGGATGCCGCGACCGTTGAGAATGTCAAGTGGATGATGACCTACCTCAACGATTGCAAAGAGTCAAACGTCGGCCAGCTTTTTATGGCCGTACAGACCTACGTTTGGGAGAACCAGTCCTATAAAGGCGAGCCCGGTGGAGACGGCGACGCGGGCGGCTATGCCAACGCCGACACCTACGAGCTGTATCTGAGCCTTATTGACTCTCTCCTTGCAAAGAAAGCAGCTGAGGATGCCGAGTTCCAGCGCCAGATCGAGGAGTACGCTGCGCAGGGCATTGCTGCAACCATCGTGGAGGATGAGAGTGCAAGATGGGCGGTGTATGCGATCTCCAGCAACCGCAAAAATCAGTCGTTTTTTAACTACTACGGCCCGCGCAAACTCATAACGGGCGAGCCTGCGCCCGACCAGCCCGAGCAGCCTACGGGTGGCACGGGCAAGATCGTGCTGAAAAAAACTGCTGGCGGTACCACAACCGGCCTCGCCGGTGCACGTTTCAGCATCTATTTCAACGGCCAGATCGTCGGCAGCGACATCACCAATGCGCAGGGCGAGATCTATGTTGAGGATGCCGCCACCGGCCTTTGGAGCTTTGTCGAGACCTCCGCACCGGACGGCTATTGCGTCGATCCCACGCCGAAGAGCGTGTACGTGGATGTGTCCGAGGGCGACCGCGAATACACCGTTGCGGCGACTAATTATGAGCTGCCCGATATGAAGATCATCAAGACCGATGCGCAGACCGGTGCGCCGATCCCCGGCACGGTGCTGTCCATTAAGTCCGTTACCGGAAGTTATTCCACCTCCGTTACGACTGGCTCGGACGGTTCAGCAACCCTTTCAGACATCCCCGCTGATGTGTATGTCGTCCGGGAGGAATCCGTGCCGGAGCCTTATGTGTTGTCTCACACCGAGCAGACCGTAGCGCTCCGACCAGGCAAAACCTCTGAGGTGCGCTTTCAGGATTACCAGAAGCCCGGTCTGGAAATTTTGAAGAAAAACATTGCCACCGGGGAGCCTATCGAGGGCGTCACCTATCTCATTGAGCAGATCGACGGCAGCTACTCCACCAGCGCCACGACGGACAGCGCAGGGCGCATCTTCCTCGATTCCATTCCCGTGGGCAGCTATCGCATCACGGAGAAAAATGTGCCTTCCCATGTCATTCTCTCTGAGATTCCCCAGGAGGTCTATCTGGAAGCAGGCTGCACCCGCACGGTGACCTTTTTCAACGCGGTCAAACCCTCCCTGACGATCCTGAAGCGGAACAGCGTCACCGGCGATCCTCTCTCCAATGCCAAATTCCATATCTATTACGGTTCGGACAATACCACCACCGGCGAGATCAACGACCTCGGCGTGTTCACAACGGACGAGAGCGGAAAAATCACCCTCACCGATGTAAACCGTGGCTGGTACAAGCTGGTGGAGGAGTCCGCTCCCAAGGGCTTCGGCATTCAGGGCAGCGGCGCGACCGAGTTCTATCTGGAAGCCAACACCTCCAAGACCGTGACCGTGGACAATGTTCCTCACAGCGCCCTCGTCGTGTACAAATATGACGCCAAAACCGGAAAGGGACTGGAGGGCTGCCGCTTTGAACTGCGTTATCTCAGCGGCAATACCAGCGGCACTGGCGGCACAGTCATCGGGACTTATGTGACCGGCCCCAACGGGGCATTCACCGTGACAAACCTTAAAAAAGGCACTTATGTCTGTCAGGAACTCGAAGGTGACGGAAATCACATCATCGACCGCGAACCCCAGACGGTGTGGATCTCCGGCGAGGATCAGGATGTGGTGACGCTCCGCTTCGGCAATGCTCCTCTGGGATCGCTCTTAATTACCAAACTGAGCGACGACAGCAAGCACGAACCGCTCTCCGGCGTAGAGTTTCTTTTGACCGACAGCAGCGGCCATTATCTCGGCAACGACAACGGCCGCTTCACCACCAATGCCGCAGGCGAAATTCTGGTGGATGGTCTGGAACCCGGCATGACGGTCATTGCCCGTGAAGTCAGAGCAAAAACGGGCTACCTGTTGGATGACAGCCCCCAGCACGCGCTCATCAAGAGCGGCGAAACGGCGCATTTGCAGTTTCTGAACCAGCCTGCCGGAAATCTCATCATCCGCAAGGTCAGCTCCGGCCCCAACGGGGAGCCGCTGGAGGGCGTAGAGTTTAAGATCACCTATGCGGATGGCAGCTTTGTCCCAGATGCCAACGGCGAACTGTCCAGCAACGGCATTTATTACACCAATAAATCTGGTGAGATCCGCATCTCCGGCGTCGTCGGCACCGTGGTAGCGACGGAAAGCAAGACGATTCCGGGCTTCACCATTGATGAAGCGACCCGCACACAGACCGTGGTAGTCAATCCCAACGACACGCAGACGCTGACCTTTTACAACAAACCCACTACAACGTTGATTCTCCAGAAATACATTTCCGGCACGAAAAATGAACCGCTTGCCGGGGTACAGTTCCTTGTGACGGACTCCTCCGGTGCGGTAGTCGGCCCCAACAACGGCTACTATACCACCGACGCTGCAGGCCAGATCGTCATTGAGGGTCTGACCGACGGCATGACTGTTACCGCAAAAGAGGTCAAATCTGTGGATGGATTCGTGTTGGACGGGACACCGCAGAGCATTAAGATCGACCAGAGCCAGTCTCCCCAGCGCATGACCTTCTGGAATGAGCGACAGGGCGCGCTCATCATCAACAAGCTGTCCTCTCTGGACCGCAAGACGCCGCTGGAGGGCGTTACCTTCAAGATCACTACGGCTACCGGCGAGTTCGTCCCCGACGAAAACGGAAAAATCAGCTCCAACGGTCTGTACTACACCGATGAAAACGGGCAGATCATTCTCAAGGGCATCACCGGCACACTGGTGGTGACAGAGGAAAAATCTATCTCTGGTTACACCATCGACGAGAATACGCGCACGCAGACCGTGGTGGTCAACCCCAACGACACGCAGTCCCTCTATTTTTATAATGCTCCCATCGGTGGGCTGGAACTGGTGAAAGTGAATGCGGCGGACAAAACCCAGCGTATCCCCAACACCACCTTCGAGATCCGTCGTGTCAGCGATGGCGGTCTGGTGGACACCGTCACCACCGGAACGGACGGCCGCGTGTATGTGCCGCTGGAAAGCGGCAGCTACTATGCCGTGGAAACCGAGGCAGGCAAGGGCTTCCAGCTGGACAATACCCCCATCTATTTCGCCGTGGAGAATGGTAGAACCACGACCAAAACGGTGACCAACAAAGCCATCTCCGGTATCCTGATCCACAAGGTCGATTCGGCCACCGGCGAGGGCATCTACGGCGTTTCCTTCATTCTCTATGACAGCGGCAATAATCCCATTGCGCAGGAAACCAGCGATGACCGAGGGTATGTCCGTTTTGAAAACCTGACCGCTGGCCGTTTTTATCTGCGTGAATTGGAAAACGAGGGCTATATCCCCGACACGCAGAAAAAGACCGTGTATGTAAAGTCCGGCGAAACCACAGAAATCGAGTGGAAGAATACGCCCATCACCGGCCAAATCCAAATCGTCAAGACCTCGGCGGACTATAATTCCATGAACGGCTGGCCCGCCGGAACGCCCATCCCCAACACCGTCTTTGAAGTTTACAATGCCCGCACCAACCGCCTGGTGGATACGATCAAGACGGATAAAAACGGCTTGGCGGTGAGCAAACCTTTGCCGCTGGCGCGGTACAAGATCGTAGAATCCAAGGCGGCGGAGTTTTACGGGCTGGATAAGACACCTATTGAGGTAGAGATCGAACACGCCGGTCAGATCGTCAAGGCAGCCATGACCAATAAGAGCCTGTACACGAATGTGTCGATCAAGAAAACCGGCTACGTGGAGGTCATGCCGGGGCAGCTTGTCCGCTACAACTTCACCGGTATTGCCAACAATTCCACCACGGCGCTGGAGTCGTTCTACTGGCGCGATACCCTGCCCGTCAAGGCGGTGCGCCTTGAAAAGATCTACACCGGCACGTGGAATACCCCCGGAAATTATAAGATCGTCTACCGCACGAATCTCAGCGGCGATACCTGGCGCACGCTGGCGGATAACCTGAGCACATCCAAAAACTATGTCTTGGATGCCTCTCCTGCGGCGCTTGGGCTTGCATCCAATGAGTATGTGACGGAGTTCATGGCGGCGTTCGGCATCGTACCTTCAAACTTCCGTCAGGTGGAGGCGCCCCGCGTAGACTGCAAGGCGCTTTCAAAGCTCACCGGTGGTACGCAGTTCGTCAACACGTCGGATGCAGGCGGCGTCTACAATGGGCAGTGGATCATGGCGACCTCCCGTTGGGTCACCAGAGTTTATGCTCCCAGCAAGCCCCTGCCTCGCACCGGCTATTAAGGACTAACAACGGATGCCGCTCCGCAAGGGGCGGCATCCCCATATAAAGGAGGTTGAGATTTCTTGAAATACAGAAAAATGATTATTCTGACATTGACGCTTCTGCTTCTGACCTCTCTCTGCTGCACCTCGGCGCTCGCTGCGGGCGGGGATGTTGCGGGAGCGGTGGAGCAGACATGGACGGAGGCGGCCAAGCAGATCAAGAGCGTGGTGGAGAAGGTGGTGTTCCCCGCATTGGATATGATCCTCGCCATCGCATTCTTCGTGAAACTTGGCGGCGCGTACTTTGATTGTGCGCCCGTAGCGGCGATGTAATAATTTTGGATATGGCAATCCAGCGGGAAAAAGCTCATTAACCCGTCATCACCCGACTTACCTGAGAGGGAAACCTCATAGGGGAAAATAGCACATCGGGAAACTCATAAGTTGGGCAGTTGTCAGCCCACGACTGAATGGGAAGATGAAACGGATGATACAAGGATAAAAGCTATACTGCCTGAAGCGCAGTCCGAGAGGTATTTGTAGGAACTATGGCGAAAGACAGCTATCGCCGTACCGTGCAGCCACAATTCATTAGTCGAGAATATGTGGGTGAGCTTGTGCACGGCTCAACTCCGTATGGAGAAAAGGACGAAAACGCTATCCGACAATCATCTATGCCATTATTACATTGTTAAACGGGGATTGCCTAACCCGAAATGCCGAGGAATCGGCTATGTGTAATGCCTATGTGGTGATAAATTTCAAGGCTACGCCAAGAAAGATGACACTGAATATTCGGCATGGCAACGGAGCCGCCGTAGTAGTCCGAGTGCGGTAACGCCGCACACATGGCGAAGGGTGGCAGCTTGTTATCTTAACAACAGAGAAAGGACGGTGTGTGATACACCATGAGAAATCCAATCAATTTGTTAAGCAGTTTACAAACCCACAGCAACGACAGGTCATATACCTTTGAACGACTTTATCGTAATCTTTATAATCGGGAGCTGTTTATGCTGGCATATCAAAATATCTACGCCAGTCAAGGGAATATGACACAAGGCACCGATGGCAAAACCATCGACGCAATGAGCCTGAGTCGCATTGATGGCATCATTGCGAGCCTAAAGAACGAGAGCTATCAGCCTCAACCATCAAGAAGAACCTACATTCCTAAGAAGAATGGGAAAATGCGCCCGTTGGGCATCCCATCGTTTGATGACAAGTTGGTACAAGAATGTGTGCGGCTGCTGCTGGAAGCAATTTATGAGGGCAGTTTTGCGAAAACCTCGCATGGCTTTCGCCCCAATCATAGCTGTCACACGGCGCTGAACCAAATACAAGTCTGTTTCTCCGGCGTGAAGTGGTTTGTTGAGGGAGATATCAAAGGCTTCTTTGACAACATCGACCACGAAGTCATGATAGGTATTTTAGCGGAGCGCATTAAGGACGACCGTTTTCTGCGCCTTATCCGTAAGTTCCTAAAGGCGGGATATTTAGAGGACTGGAAATATCACAACACATACAGCGGAACGCCGCAGGGTGGTATTATCAGCCCCATTCTCGCCAACATCTATCTGGACAAACTGGACAGGTACATGGAGGAACTGAAAACGCAGTTTGACAAGGGTGCAAAGCGTGCTGTCTATTCTGAAACCTACGAATTGGAAAAGAAGCGGGGCGTGCTGGCGAAGAAATTACGCAATGCCATCACAGAGGACGAACGGCAGATGCTTTCGGAGAAAATCCGTGAGATTGATCGTAGAAAGCTGACAATGCCTTACTCCGACCCGTTCGACGCCAGCTACAAGCGGCTTCAATATGTCCGTTATGCCGATGATTTTCTTGTAGGCGTGATTGGCAGTAAGGAAGACGCAGTAGCAATCAAGGAACAGATTAAGGCGTTTGTAGCGGATATACTTCATTTGGAGCTGTCAGACGAAAAAACACTGATAACCCATTCTAAGAAGAAAGCCCGGTTCTTGGGATATGACATCTATGTGCGCCATTCCACCGCTACTAAGAGAGATAAAATAGGGCGGTTATGCCGTCATCTCAACGGCACGGTATGTTTGGAAATGCCGACAGAAATTATGCAAAGGAAGCTGCTGGACTATGGAGCTATGACCATCGAAAGAACGGTTTATGGCAAAAGTAATTGGAAAGCTAAAGCTCGTTACCACCTCAAAGATAATGATGACCTTGAAATTCTTGACCAATACAACAGTGAGGTCAGGGGCTTTCGCAATTATTACCGTATCGCCAACAATGCGTCTCTCGCAAGCTCTTTTGGCTACATCATGCAATACAGTATGTTCAAGACTTTTGCAACCAAATATCGTACCAGTATGCGCAAGATGATAGCAAAACTTCGTATGGGCAAAGACTTTGGAGTAAGATTTACCGATAAGAAAGGAAAGCAAAAAATACGGTTGTTTTACAATGAGGGCTTTGCGCGAAAATCCATGCAAAAGACTGCCGCTATAGATGCGATACCGAATACGGCAAAGTATTCCAGCAGAACCAGCTTGATGGATAGGCTGTCCGCAGGGCAATGTGAGCTTTGCGGCAAAACTGATGGAGACATTGAAATACATCACATTAGGAAGCTCAAAGACCTGAAAGGCAAAAGCTATTGGGAGCGCTATATGATTGCGAGAAATCGCAAGACAATGGCGCTTTGCCTTGACTGTCACAGAAAATTACACAACGGTAAACTGAATTAACAAGTGGAGAGCCGTGTGCGCTGAAAGGTGCAAGCACGGTTCGGGGGCGAGTGTTCGGAAACCTGCCGCAGTAATGCGGCAAGGCGCTGGGCACTTAGCCTACATCGCCAGAGGGGTCAGTTTGAATGGACTGGCCCCGCTATCCTATTTGCCTGCCTGATTTTCAGCTTGATCGCGCCGAAATACATCTGGAATATCATTGGGATCTGAGCCAAGAAGAGAGAACAATTAAAAGCCGGATCAGGACCCTCCTGCCGGATATAACCGATGAGGCAATGGTTGCATGGATAGTGTATGTGGATGAAGTAGGCAGACATGGTTGCTTCACAAAGATACTCTTGCGTTAAAAGCACAATCCTGCTATAAATACCATTTGAGAGATAGGTACCAGAGAATCTTAATGAGAATGGAGGAATTGTTCTGTGTCTACCAAGAATACTATGAAGCATAATGCCGTCATTACAACGATGCTTTTGCTTGTATTATTTACGTTTTCCGCTTGTGCATCTGTAACTCCTGATGACCAAACATCAAAGGATTCCAATATTACGGAGAATGGTGCATCAACGGGCTGTTCAGACTATGATAATACAAGTACGCCCGAGTTTTTCAATGACCTCGGGAAAACGCTTGATGAATTGAAAAACGAGCATCCGGAAGGCAACGTGATTGTAAGGCCGGATGGATTTCCAGACAGTGCTGCTATATGCTTTGGAGCCTCAGAGTCGGAATATCTTTACTGCTTTTTCGGCGCACAGAGTGGCGATGCTGAAAAGGCTATGAACGAATATGAAGACCAGCTGGAATGTTCCGGTTTTGTCACCACCGCATGCATACTCTTTCCGGACATGGAAGATGAAATGTCCTTTGAAGATTTCTTCTCCTTGATTGGTGTTGACGATTATGAGTATTTAGGAGAAGATACGACTGCAGCAGGTTGGTTAAGATTCATGTATAACGGTATGGAGGTCATGGTGAATACAAACGAGGCTGCTTCTGGTGGTGGATGGAATTTCACAGGAGCGAAAATTGTGAAGCATAATGCTCCCGTGTCAATCGTGGACACGGAAATATTCAATACCAATCAGGACTTAGCGGATGCGGTCATGTTCGATTGATCGACATTATAATGGTCTAAAGCAAAATATTCTATAAGGAAAGCCGTCGCCCCGCCTGGGCGGCGGCTTTCTGCATTTCTGGAGGTGAGTGAAGATATTTATTGGGGACTTTGTTGCCGCGACAGTCCTGGATTAGGAAGTAGGCAGATGGTGTCACCCCGTATTTAGCAAGGAGCCTCATAAAAAGCTTGCATAAAAAGTGTTATCTTGATATAATACTATCAAGAAATTGATAAGGAGGGCTTTCTATGCAAATCAGACCATCCTCTGCTCTGCGGAATGAGTACACGCAGATCTCTGAGCTGGCAAAGGCATCCGGTGAACCGATCTTCATCACGAACAAGGGTGAAGATGACGGTGTTTATATGAGCATGGCTGCATACGAGGAGCGGGAAAAAATGTTCCGACACCGCGACAAAATTTATGCTGCGGAACTCAGCAGATTGAGCGGAGAGCCTGTCTGCACGCCGGAGGAGCTTGACGAAAGAATGGAGGAGCTGTTCCGTGCCTACGAAAAGTAAACTGGTCTATCTTCCACCTGCTCAACACGACTTCGAGGAGATCGTAAAGTATCACATTACGGAGGCAGGAACTCCCTACGCGCGAAAAATCTACAGTACGATGAAAACGACCATAAACCGTCTGCGGGATTTCCCGCTGATGGGGCAAACGCATCCGGACCCGATCCTTGCGGCAAGCGGTTACCGTAAACTTGTGCTGACGAAGACTTATGTTGCCATCTACAAATTGATTGGGGACACCGTCTACGTTTATGCGATTGTCAATGGCACAACAGATTATCCGCGGCTGCTCAAGTAAGCGCTGCAGTCAGATGCAAAACAAAATACTCTATATGAAAGGCCGTCGCCCATCTGGGCGGCGGCTTTCTGCATTTTCGGAGGTGAGCGAAGATATTTATTTGGGACTTTGTTGCCGCGACAGTTTTGGATCAGCTGGTGGATTGGATCTATGGGCAGATCGTGGGCTTTCTCGGCAATTTCTTTGCCCTCATGGGCAATATGGGCGTGGAACTTTTTGAACTGGAATGGGTCAGCGCCATCATTCTCTTTTTCTCCCGCCTTGCCTGGGCACTGTTCGCCGTCAGCGTGGTGGTCTGCGCCTTTGAATGCGGCATCGAATACTCCACCGGCAGGGGAAATCTCCAGCAGTGCGGGATGAACATCATCAAGGGCTTTCTGGCGGTGAGTCTCTTCACCGTTGTCCCCGTCCGCCTCTATGCCTTATCGGTGTCGCTGCAGGGGACCTTTTCCGCAGGGCTTACCGGCTACGGTCGGAGCATTGGTGAGGTGGGACAGGACATCATCACCGAACTCAGCGAGATACAGACGCTTGCCGATGTAGTGAACAGTTCCCACTTTGGTCTCGGCATCATCACCAGCCCCATTATGCTTCTCTTTTGTGTGATTCTTATGGGCTATGCGGTGCTGAAGGTGTTTTTTGCCAACCTGAAACGCGGGGGCATCCTGCTGATTCAAATTGCGGTCGGCTCCCTCTATATGTTCAGCGTCCCACGTGGCTATCTGGATGGATTCATGGGCTGGATGCGGCAGGTCATCGGCTTGTGCCTGACTGCCTTCCTCCAGTCTACCATCCTCATTGCGGGTCTTATGGTGTTCAAAGACCACGCGCTGATGGGCGTGGGACTCATGCTCTCTGCCGGCGAAGTTCCCCGCATTGCCGGCAGCTTCGGCGTGGACACCACGACAAAGGCCAATATTACAAGCGCCGTCTATACGGCACAGTCCGCGGTGAATGTGACGAGAACCATCGCCGCGGCAATCAAATAAAAGGGTGTGTATGAAATGACACAGTCAACAAGAAAACTTACGATGGGGAGCCTGTTCGATGGCATCTCCGGTTTCCCTCTGGCTTCGGTGCGATGCGGCATCGAGCCGATCTGGGCCAGCGAGATCGAGCCGTTCCCCATACTGGTATCAAAGATCCGTTTCCCTCGCATGGAGCAGATGGGAGACATCACAAAGCTGAACGGCGCGTATCTGCCGCCTGTGGATATTATCTGCGGAGGCAGCCCGTGCCAGGACTCAGCGTGGCCGGAATGCGCGCCGGATTGAACGGTGCGCGTTCCGGCCTCTTTATGGAACAAATACGGATCATTCAGGAGATGCGAGATGCAGACAGAAAATCTGGACGGACAGGAATCCATATTCGGCCGAGATTCGGCGTGTGGGAAAATGTCGTCGGTGCTCTCTCAAGTGGGCGGGACGCTGAAACGGGTCAGAAGAAGCCTGGGGCGGATTTTCAAAAAGTCCTCGAAGCGTTCCTCCAAGTTGAAGAACCATACCTTCATGCTGTTAGACCTGAGACCGGGCGCTGGGAATATGCTGGGGGCATATTGGGAGTACGATCCTCCGTGGCTTGGATTGTTTGGGACGCTCAACACTTCGGAGTGCCCCAAAGACGCCGTCGAGTGTTCCTTGTGGCAGATTTTGCAGGCTACAGCGCCATCCCGATACTCGCTATCCCAGACAGCGTGCCTGGGTATTCTGCGGCGCGCAGAGTGCCGCGGCAAATCGCTGCCGCCCTTATTGGAAGCAGCTTTGCGTATGCAGGCAGGGCTTGACCCGCCCGCGCCCATATCCGGCGAAGCGAAAGCTTACCATATTAATCAGCGCAATGAAGGCATTGACCTGGACGGTGTGTCCGGTGCATTGATGGCGACGCAGAACCTCCAAATGCAGACCTTTATCACAAATCCCGGCAGCAGTCAGAGTGGTCCGCAAAAGCAGATCGCATTCGCCGCCAACCAGCGGGACGAGGTGCGTGACCTGCATGATGTAGCAGGCGCGCTGCAGGCTCAGCCGGGGATAAAGCAACAAACCTTTGTCGCTGGATTTTCTGCTGGAGCAGGTGCAAGCGCTGGAACCATCGGATATCAGGAAGGCGTATCGCCTACCCTGAAAGGCAGCCCCAGCGGGAACTGTATGCCCAGCATCCTCTGTATCAATGATCAGGGCGGGCAGATCATGGAGTGCAGCGAAAATGTCACCGGAACCCTCCGGGCACAGGAGCATGGACATCAGCCTTTAGTGCTGCGTCCGGGAAAGCCTTTACTGTATGAAAACTATGGAATAGACAGCCGCTATACAGGCCCCCATAAGGTAGCACCAACGCTTTCAGCCAGAATGGGTACGGGCGGTTTGAACACCTCGCTTGTTCAACAGGTACCGGAGGAAGTCATCTGCATTGCGGGCAACGCCATTGACCGCCAGCCGCAAAATGGCGGCAACGGCTTCGGCTGGCAGCGGGACATTTCCTATACCCTGACCGCCACGGATCGCCACAGCGTCTATGCCCGCCAGAGGGTGGATCAGTTCAGGGACGACGAGATCGCCTCCACAGAGAGCGCACGGCAGCACAAGGACGCTACAGACCTCATCTGCCAGCCGCCCTCTACCTGGGATGCGGATTGCCGGAATCTCATTCGCCGCCTCACCCCTTTGGAATGTGAACGGCTCCAGGGATACCCAGACGGTTGGACCGATGTTCCCGGCGCTTCGGACTCCGCGCGCTACAAAGCCCTCGGCAACAGCGTTGCAATCCCCTGCGTGGAATACCTCATGCAGCGGGTGGCTATGGTCATTACGCTTGATTTGGAATGGGATTTTTAGTTGGCTTTGGTAATAGCTTTCACACTTGCTTTCGGGTATCTTAGCTTTACCATTAAAAAGATCGGAGGAACTGCTATGGCAGAAAAAACGCGCAACCTCTGCGCGCAGATCCCCGTGGAGCTGCATGACAAGGTGCGGCAGCGTCAGGCGGAATCTGGCGAGACACTGAGCCGGTACATGACCGCGCTCATCACCAAATTTTATGAAATGGAGGAAAATGTGAAGATGGACAAGGACAATGTGAGGACGGTGGCGTTTCAGGTGCCCACCGAGCTGTTTGAGCAGCTCAAGGCATACCTCAAGCGGAACGGCATCAAGCAGAACGCCTTCTTCCTGGACTGCATCCGGCAGGCGCTGGCGGAGGACGCCGGCGTTGGTGAAGAATAAGAAATATATCGCGCGAACCGCTGCTGAGATCTTCGGCAGCGGTTTTGCTTTGGAGGAACAAAATGTTTATTTACCCCGAAAACCTGAAAGCCAAGCCCATGCTGTGGCTCTGGCTGCTGCGGGACATCGCCGTGATCGGCATCGGCGCTCTGCTCTCTGTGCTGGCGCTGACACAGGGACTCGGCATGGGACTGCTGGTGGTCACGGTGCTGTATGCCTTCCTCACCATTCAGGTGGATGGCTCCAGCATTTTGGATTTCCTGCGCCGCGCCGCCTGTTTTCTCTTTCTGCGGCAGCAATACTATGAATGGAGGCTGGACCCATGAATCGGAAACAGAAAAAGGAGCTGCGCCAGCGGCAGTCGACACGGCAGCTCATGGGCATCGTCCGTGTGACACCCCACGGCATCGTGACAGACTCCGGTGAGCGGGTCTTCTTCCTGATCCAGCCGGACAACCTCTCTGTCCTGTCCCCGGAGGTCATCCGGGGCCGTGTCCGCTCCCTCACCATGCTTCTCAGCACACAGCCCTCACTGGAGATTCTGGCGCTGGACTCCCGTGAGTCCTTCCAGCGAAATAAGGAGTATTACCTGCGGCGCTTGGAGGAGGAAACGGAGCCTGCCGTGCGGGAGCTGTTGGAGCGGGACATGGCCCATTTGGATGCCATCCAGTTCTCATCCGCCTCCTCCCGCAAATTTGTGCTGGTGCTCCCACTGGATGAAAAAGCCGGTGCGGATGAAGGTGCGCTGCGGCAGTTGGAGAAATCCATCTGCGACCACGGGCTCCGCGTGCGTCTGGCGGAGGAGCAGGATGTGAAGCGCCTGCTGGCGATCTACTACCGGCAGGATCTCACCACGGAGGTCTTCCGTGATTTCGATGGAGAGGAGTATGTACATGGCTAAAAAGAAACAGAAGAAGAAAAAGAAGATGCCGGAACAGGTGCAGCGCCCGAAAGATTTTCTGGATATGATCGCGCCAGCGGCGATAAAATTCAATACCGACCATTTTATCCTCGGCAGCCGGTACCACACGGCAATGGCACTGAAAAGTTACCCTCCCATGACGGATGAGCTGGCGCTGCTGCGGGGCCTTGGCGATATGGGCGGCGTCAATCTGCGCCTGACGGCGCGGCAGGTCACGCCCGCCGAAGAGGACGCCATCCTCCATGCCGCCACCAACAAAAGCCGCATGGAGCGGAGCAACACCAACGACTACAAGCAAAGCGTCACGGCGGAGGCCAACCTGCGAGATATGGCGGAGCTGCTGGCAAAGCAGCGGCAGGAAAAGGAGCCGCTCATCCACTGCGGCGTGTATCTGGACATTGCCGCCACGGATACGGAAAAGCTGCGCGCGGCGCGGGACACCGTATCCGCCCAACTGGTGCGCTCCCGCATGGGTGCCGATCCGCTGCTCCTGCGCCAGCGGGAGGGCTTTCTCTCCGCCAACCCCGCGGGCGGCAGCCAACTGGCAAACTTTGCGGAGCGGGTATTGCCCGCACGCAGCGTTGCCAATCTGTACCCCATGAACTATTCCGGCAAAACCGATCCCAAGGGCTTCTTCATTGGCCGCGACAGGTTTGGCTCCAACATCATTGTGGACTTCGACCGCCGTGCTCCTGACAAGACCAACGCCAGCGCGCTGATCCTCGGCAACACTGGCCAGGGTAAGAGTTTTTTGCTGAAACTCCTGCTCTGCAATGTGCGGGAGGCGGGAAAGAGCGTGATCTCTCTGGACTCCGAGCATGAGATGGAGGACGAGTGCCGCGCCCTGGGCGGCTGCTTTTTGGACTACCTCAGTGGGCAGTACCGCATCAACCTGCTGGAGCCGCGCTGCTGGGACGATGGCAGCGGGCCGGAAGACCCGGATGCGCCGGACGCTTTCCGGGGGACGCTGCTCTCCCAGCACATCTCCTTTCTGCGGGACGTGTTCCGCGTCTACAAGGGCTTTGACACGCCCCACATCGACACGCTGGAACTGATGGTGGAGAGCCTGTATAAAAAGTGGAACATCACCGACCGCACGGACTTCGCGTCGATGCGACCAGAGGATTACCCCATCCTCTCCGACCTCTATGATGCCATTCAGGAAAGCTATGACCACTACGATGGTGCAGACAGCCTTTACCCGCGGGAGATGCTGCGGGATCTGCTGCTGGGGCTCCATTCCATGTGCCGCGGCGCGGACGCTCGCTTTTTCAACGGGCATACTAATATTGACCGCTCCAAATTTCTTGTTTTCTGTGTCAAGGGGCTGGATAACATGGCGGAGAATCTGCGGAACACCCTGCTGTTCAGCCTGCTGTCCTATATGTCGGATCAGCTTCTGACGCTGGGCAATTCCGTGGCGGCCATTGACGAGCTGTACCTGTGGCTGTCCGATCCCACCGTCATCACCTACATCCGCAACGCGCTTAAAAGAGTACGAAAAAAGGAATCCGCCCTGTTCCTTGCCAGCCAGAATCTGGAGGACTTCACCCAATCGGGGATACGGGAGCTGACACGCCCCCTCTTTTCCATCCCCGTCCATCAATTTATCTTTAACGGCGGCAATGTGGATAAGAAGTTCTTCATGGATAACCTCCAGCTGGAGGAGTCCGAATATGCCCTGATCCGGGACCCGCAGCGCGGCTCCTGCCTCTACAAGTGCGGGAACGAACGCTATCTCTTGCAGGTGCAGGCCCCGGAGTACAAGCAGGCTCTCTTCGGAACGGCAGGTGGACGGTAATGGCGGTACCCGTCGCGGCACTGGCGAAGATTGCCGTTGCAGCTCTCTCGGATGAGGACACCCGGCGAAAGCTGGGCTGGATCGTGGCGGCGATCTGTTCACCGTTGATCCTGACGCTGGCGCTGATCTGTTCTCTGCTCTCCGGTAGCGCGGAGCATAACAACTCCGCCGTCCTGCTCTGCTTCAACGGCGGCGATATTCCAGACAAAACGCCTGCGGAATATGTCGCCTACATCGAAGATATGCGCTGCAGCTTCGCGCTGCTGGACGATGCCATCGCCGCCGTCAATGACATGACGGAGGGCAGCGACAGCCTTGACGGTATCCGCGTCAAGGCTGTTTTCTACGCCATTTTCTTTGGAGAGGACACGCCGAGCCGCCGAGCACACCGACAGTTCGTGGACTGCTTCGTGACCTACGAGGAACGCACCCGTACCGTCACCGATGAGGACGGAACGGAAACCGAGGAAAGCTACACCGTGGCGATTCCCGTTATGGACATGGTGGAGGTCTACAGCAATATTGAAAACACTCTTCACTTGGAAATATCTGCGGAACAGAAGTCCAACGCCGACAGTGTGTACAATTTGGTGCGCTATGGCGTTGCCGGAGGTTCAGATGGCTGGATTCCAGGCGCGGATGTGCCGTACATTGGCGCGGACGGCTTCTGTTCACCCATTGGTTCGGGATGGGAGCGCCGTGTCACCTCTGAATTCGGTAACCGCGTCGATCCTATTACCGGCCAGCGTAGAGGACACACCGGCATGGACTTGGCTGTTCCCACCGGCACGCCCATCCGCGCCGCGCTGCCGGGGACGGTGACGGTCTCCAAGTACAACGCCGGAGGCTACGGCTATTATGTGATGATCGACCACGGCAACGGACTCGTTACGCTGTACGGCCACTGCTCTCAGCTTCTGGCGAGAGTGGGACAAAACGTGCAGGCGGGAGACATCATCGCCCTCTCCGGCAGCACCGGGCGCTCCACCGGTCCGCATCTCCATTTCGAGGTGCGCGTCAACGGGGAACGGACGAATCCGAGGGCATATCTGCCGAAAGGCTGAAAGGAAAAACTAATTATGAATACTGCAATAAAACCGATCACGCCGGAGCGTGAGCAGGAGCTGGTTGCGAAGCTCGTGGATTTTCTCAGCAGCCGCTATGACGCTGGGAATCTCTATGACATCCTGCGTCACGGGCTCGGCATGGATCACAGTGACATGGAGGCGCTGGGCTTCCAGCTCCGCGACTACTACGAGGAGGTCGAATAACATGGCATACCAAAAAGTCCCCAGACCTTCCACGGTCTATCACCTGACGAAAAAGGAACATCTTGACAGCATTCTGGACAACGGCGTGATCCGCCGCTTCAACGATACGGAATGTTGGTTCTGTGAGAGCCTCGACAAAATGAAAGCGTATATGGGGCAGACGGTTCTCTGTGAGGGCAAGCCCTATTACGCCGTAGGAGGTCAGCTCTGCCGCTATCCCAAGTTCGTGCCGGAGGATTATGTTCTCCTCAAACTCACGCCCCGTGGCTATGAGGATAACTGGTACCGCTGGAATCAGGAGATCCCTCCCGGCAGTTCCAGAGAACTGATGCAGGCAGCAAAAGAATTCTCCATGCTGAAAATCGGCTACCGCGGCGATATGGCGTTCAAGGAACCGGAGGTCATTGACGTGCCGAAATTTCTTTATGGGGAGATCGTCAGCCATAAGGAGCTGACCTCCAGCGAAATGTGGGGCCTGATATTTGAGCGGACCGAAGCAGAGATAGCAGCCTATATGCGCGGGCTGGATCAGCTGGAACGGGATGAACTGATTCAGTCTGCGGCGGAGATCTCCGCCATGCAGGTGTGCCGCGGCAGACTGACGGTACAGGGGGAAAGCCTGCCCAGAGAGGAACTTCAATTTTTGCTGCAGGCGGAAAAACCTCTGGAGGTTCTCCGTGAGGCTTGGCTGGAGCATCAGAGCGTAGACGAGGGCGAAATCTTTTTCAGTCTGCTTTCCGGTCTGCGCGAAGAAACACAGAGGATGGAATCCCCGACGATGCAGATGAAATAGGAACGGAGGAATATGCCGACTATGAAAAAAGAAAATGTCACGATCACATTCGAGAGTGAGCAGCTTGCCGCTCTCGAATTTTCGCTCAAAAAGAAAAACACCAGCGTGCAGGCGCAGCTGGAGGAACTGCTCAAATGTCTCTACGAATCCGAGGTGCCGGAGCCGGTGCGGGAATATCTCGCCAGCCGCACAGCGCCCGCTGCCCGTCCCCGCCGTCCGGCAAGACCGACGAAGCCGCAGATGCGGGTGGAGCCTCCCTCTGCATTGGAACAGCCTGTCGGCGAAAGGGCTGGTGACTGAGATGGCGGATCATGTAGACATCACACTGTGGATCGACCGGCGTTGGAAGGATGCCATTGAGAAGCATCTCAGGGATGAAACCTTGGAGGAGCATCTGGAAGATGTGCTGGATGAGCTTTGCAACCACCTCCCAGAACGTGAGTACAAACGCATCAGTGCCGAGATCTACGCGGAGGATGCCGCGCGGCGCACGGAGGAAGAAGCAGCCCGCACCTACGCCGCCTACCATGTGACGGAGCGCGGGCAGGAGTGGTACTTCAAGACCTCGCTCGGTGAGGAACTGCTGGCGGTCGGGAAAAAGCTGCGCGGTTATCTTACAAAGGGCAATGGTGTTGCACCGGACAAATTTATCGGAATGTTTTTCGGCGGGCAACCCATCACAGCAAAAGAGTTTGACGCCCTGACCGCCCTTCGTATGGAGAACACCGGCAAGGTGCGCGGCGTGTTCGATGTGAACTTCGACAAGCGGGAGTTCTCCGCCGTACACGTCATGGACGGCTGGCGAACCTGGGCAATGCGGGATGTGTCAGCGGCGGTGTACCATGCCACCCGGCCGCATTTCGCGTCGAGCGATGATAAGTGGCGCAAACTGCTGGATCATCTGAGCGATAAAGAGATCACCTCAGCGGGACATCTCTCCGCGCGAAATTTCTCTTTCGGTGATGAGATCATCGAGTCGGACGGCAAGCTCAATTTTTATGTGCAGACGGAGTTCGATGTGGACGCAGTCTTCGGCACCTTCGTCTGTACTGACGAGAACGATGACTGGCTCAACATCTACGCCAACTACGATCTCGCACAGGGCAAGCCCTGTGACACGCTGGAGCTGACGCTCTGCAAGGGCAACGGTTCCGAGGAGAGCTGGAGCTACCAGCTCAACGCCGCAGAGCAGGATGTCCTGCTGCGCAAGATGGAGGAATACTGTCAACAGCAGACCGGCATGAGTCTCCACGACTACGCGCAGCAATTCCGCGAGGAACCGGAACAGCAGCAGGGGCCGGTGATGAAGCTGTAGGTACAAACGCAGGCACAGCAAGGCTGAAGCACTCACGGCTGCGGAAA
>UMAP01004036.1_pt1 | contig 26739 bp, 27 predicted proteins | sample 1963731 | NCBI WGS metagenome assembly UMAP01 (sample SAMEA4835918, study PRJEB28245) | human gut metagenome | biome: gut microbiome; material: fecal sample | place: Denmark | collected 2008 | reverse complement strand
AAAATTTTGACCCCAAAAGAAATTGAATACCCAAATTAGACCGCCATTTGGTGGTCTAAACTGTTTTAGAGATTTTGTTCTATATAATCAGGATATTCTTTTATCTGAATCAAACGGATTTATATCAGATGATTATTTTAACATGATAGATATCACTCTTCTAAAAGAAAATCTATGATATTACGATGGATGATTCCATTTTGACTCATGTTAAATGGATCAAGGCTTAGTACATATTTAGGATAGTTGTCTTTGATCGTATCATACACTTTAAATTCTCTATCGATGGTTTCTTGTGACGCTAAAAGATAGGTCACCTGAATATAGATTTTATTATTTTGTTTTTCACAAATAAAATCGATTTCCTTGTTATCTATTTTTCCTATGTGTATGGTGTATCCACGTCTTAATAATTCCATATAAACAATATTCTCAAGAACTAGTTGTATATCGGTCTGGTTTCCACCATAGACAGCTTCACGAATTCCATGATCGGCAATATAATATTTTTCATTAACAGTAAGAACTTTTTTGCCTCGTAGATCCATCCTTTTTACAGGATAAAAAAGATAGGCATTAACGCAAGCTTTAATGTAATTTAAAATTGTTTCTGGAGAAATTGAACGACCTTCGTTTTTTAGATATTTAGATATAGATGTTGCGGAGAAAGTTGTTCCAATATTTTTTGTGACAAATGCGAGGATGCGCTCAAGGATATCGATATCTCTAATCTTATTTCTTTTTACTATATCTTTTAATTCTACTGAATTAAATAAGTCTAATAGATATCGATTGACAGCTTCTTTATTGTAATTTAAATTTGCTAAATAAGGCATTCCTCCATACATCAAATATTCGTTGAAGAGCTGTTGATTTGTCATACCTGGATGTATAGTGTTATAAAGCTCTATAAACTCACTGAATGAGAAAGGATAAATAACAAATTCTACATATCTACCTGCAAGATATGTGGCTAATTCACTTGATAAAAGATTTGCGTTTGAACCTGTAATATAGATGTCGCAATCTAATTCAATACGAAGAGAATTAATGCATTTTTCCCAGTTTTTTACTTCTTGTATTTCATCAAAAAATAAATATGTTTTTCCTTTGATAGAGGCACTTAATTTGATGATTTCATTATGAAGAGATACGGCATCACAGAGGTGAGTGTTATTCATGTTTTCAAAATTGATTGAAATAAACTGAGAAGGGTCTACTTCACTTGAGAATAGTTCTTCTTTGATCAAGTCTAACATCACGGACTTTCCGCTACGTCTCATTCCTGTTAACACTTTGATCAAGTCTTTATTTATAAAGGGACGTATTTTTTGGATATATTTTTCTCGTTTTATCATTTAAGCCACGCTCCTTTTTATGTATTATAACATAAAATAAACAAGAATTAATAAAATTATCGGTTATAAATGATAAAAAATAGTTTATTATATTTTTATAAGATATAACTGATAAAAAGAAAAAATCTTTGGAATGTAAATGTATTTTTATTTATATAGCGTTTTCATTTTTGTTCTTTCATACTATTCGTTTATGTTGTAAAATAAAGAGGTAGTTAAAGGAGGTTCTAGATATGAACCATAATAAGACAAAAGCCTTTTTTGAAGGGAATGAAATCAAGGCATATAACATTTTTGGAGCGCATGTTAAACCAAAATCAGTAGAGTTTAATGTTTATGCGCCAAATGCAGAAGGTATTTCTGTAATAGGATCTTTTAATAATTGGGATGACAAAAAGAATGTCATGAAAAAAGATGATCAAGGAATTTGGAGCTGTACGATCCGCAACGCCAAAGAAGGAGACACATATCGTTATCGTGTTATTCGAAAAGGAGGAGAAGTTGTCGATAAATCCGATCCATACGCCTTCTATAGTGAACTTCGCCCACAAAACGCAAGTATCATATCTTCATTAAAATTTGATAAGTGGGAAGATAAAGAATGGATGGAAAAGCGTAATAAAGGATTTGATTCTCCAATCAATATTTATGAGATGCATGTAGGATCATGGAAAAAAGAAGGGGAAGATTTCGTACATTATAATGAAATTCAAGATGAATTGATTGAACACTGTAAGAAACATCATTTTACCCATGTAGAAGTCATGCCTTTAAGTGAGTATCCATTTGATGGATCATGGGGATATCAGAGTACTGGATATTTCTCAAGTACATCTCGTTATGGAACAAATATGGAATTGATGCATTTTGTCAATGCTCTTCACAAGGCAGGTATTGGAATCATCATGGACTTTGTTCCTGTGCATTTTGTACGTGATGATTTTGCGTTAAGACTATTTGATGGAACACCATTATATGAATATCCAAATGAAAGAGATGCAAATTCTCAATGGGATACATTAAACTTTGATTTGTGGAAAGAAGAAGTTCGTTCGTTCTTGATGTCAGCTGCCAATTTCTGGTTGGATGTTTACCATGTAGATGGGTTACGAATGGATGCGATTTCCAATGCGATCTTCTGGCATGGAAACAAAAATAATGGTGTAAATGAGGGTGCCTGCAACTTCATGAAACGAATGAATTATTTATTGAATAAAGAATATGATGGAAAGATCATGTTGATCGCAGAAGATTCGACGGATTTCCCAAATGTCACAAAATCAAGCTTAGATGGTGGTTTAGGATTTGACTATAAATGGGATCTTGGCTGGATGAATGATACTTTATCTTATTTGAAAAAAGATCCAATTTATCGTCAGTGGCATCATAATGATGTTACATTCTCTATGGCTTATTTCTATTCTGAAAAATTTATCCTTCCACTAAGCCATGATGAAGTCGTTCATGGTAAAGCAACGATCGTTGATAAGATGTGGGGAAGTTATGAAGACAAGTTTGCTCAAGCACGTGCTTTATACACATATATGTATGCACATCCAGGTAAGAAATTAAATTTCATGGGGAATGAAATCGGACAGCTTCGTGAGTGGGATGAAATGAAGAGTTGTGACTGGTTCTTGCGTGAATATCCTATGCATGATGCATTTGAAAAATTCTTCAGTGATCTAACAGGTATTTATGCTGATAATGATGCATTCTATAAAGATGATTATAGTTGGACAAGTTTCCAATGGATCGATGCGGACAATGCATCTCAAAATACATTCTCTTTTGTTCGTAAGGGAACTAAGAAAGACTTTGTAATCATTATCAACTTCTCTACAAACGGTTATGATCATCAACAGTTTGGTGTTCCAGTAAAAGGTGTCTATAAAGAAATTTTGAATACCCAATGGGATAAATACAATGGAACATGGGTAAATGCCAAACCTCAATCTTGTCATTCGATTCGAATCAAGAGACATAATATGCCATTTATGATCGAAGTAAATGTTCCTGCTTTAGGAGCAACGATCTTCGAAGTAGAAAAAGAAGAAGAGTAGTATTTAGGGTATACATGTGTATGCCCTTTTTTAAAGGAGGTTTACATATGATAAATATGGTAGTATATGGTCTTGGTAAAATATCAAGGCGAGTTTGTAATGGATGTTTAGGTGCTAAGCATATGAACTTATATGGCTTTGTGAGTAGAGATCTTAATAAGGCAACAACATATAAAGAAGAGTATCATGCTAAAAAGGCATATGCATCTATCAAAGATGTTTATGAGGATGAAAATGTAGATGTAATTTATTTATGTACACCTAACTATCTTCATTATGAACAAATTAAAGAGGCTTTAGAAAATAAAAAAAGCGTGATTTGTGAAAAACCAATGGTTTTAGAAAGCTTTCAACTGGACAAATTGTTTGAGCTTGCTAAAAGAAATAAAGTATTTTTGATGGAAGCCCATAAGACGGCTTTTAATCCGTTATTAGTTAAAGTAAAAGAAATGATCCAAGAAGGGGCAATAGGAGACATTTATTACATTGATGCAGAATATAGCCATAATATTTTGAATGATGATCCCAATTTTGAACAATGGGTCTTTGGTCAAAGTGGAGGAGCAAGCCGAGATATTGGTGTGTATCCTGCATGTTTTTCAAATTATTTTGCCCAAAGTGACATCGTGTCCCATTATATCGTGAAATCTGGATATAAAGATCTTCCCTGTGATTTCTTTTTTCAATCGCTTTTAGAATATGAAAACGGAATAAAAGCCAGCATAAAAAGCAGCTGGCTATATGATAAAGATCATAAGGGAACGGGATATATTTATGGAACCAAAGGATATTTTAAGATACCTGCTTACTGGAAAGAAAAAGAAGCATTTCTGATTCAAGGAGATAAAACGACAAAAATTATGGTCGACTTTTATAGCGATTTTACTTCAGAAATAGAACATGCCGCAAAGTGTATTGAATCAAATTGTATTGAAAGCAATATCATGTCTTTGCATGCTTCTAAGGAAATTTTGAAGGCTATTGGTCAGCATTAACGTATATTACTTCTTTTACATCTTTAACAAGTTCTTTTTCTTTGTTTGAAACCGGATTTGTAATCAAAACATCATAATCTTTAAAACTGGCAAATGTATATGTACCGGTTTTTTCAAATTTAGAAGCATCACAAAGCAGAATCTTTTGGGATGCTTTTTTAATGACATGTTGTTTGATCAAGACTTCTTCAAAAGAGAATGTTGTTGGACCATCAGTATTTAGAAATCCATCGCATCCCATAAAAGCTGTATCAATTTGGATCGCATCAATATTGTTGGCGGTAAATGCCCCTACAAAGGCTTTTCCTTTCTTTTGAAGTCTTCCTCCTGTAAAGATCAAATCATGTTTCATATCCGAAACAAGTTGGGCAATGGCCAATGAATTGGTAACGATGGTCAATCCTTTCTTTAAAGGAAGATATTTAGCTAAAGCTAGTGTAGTGCTTCCTGGATCAAGAAAAATCATAGAATTGTCTTTGATATATTCCAGGGCTTTTTTCGCTATTGCTTGTTTAGCTAAAGCGTGTTCTGTAATCTTCACATTTAAAGGTAACTGAAAATAATCATTCATGATTTCTGCGTATCCATGTTTCTTTAGGATAAGGCCTTGTCGTTCTAAAATATCAAGATCTTTTCGGATCGTTTCAGAACTGACATGGAAGTTTTTGCTTAATTCACTGACGTAGATTCTACCTTTTGATAATATGGCTTGATAAATTTTGTTCTGTCTTGATAGTGATGATTTTGACATAATGCCTCCTTGGTAAAAAGTTGGAAATTTATTTCAAATATTGGTAAATATTTTATATTTCCAATATTATATTGTTTTTCTTTGCGAAATACCAATAAATTCGTTGTTTTTAAATTTAAAATTTACTATTCTATGAATATCAGATAGGAGGATCAATATGAAATTACAGGCTGCACTAGATACATTAACTTTAGATGAGTGTCTAAAATTATTGGAAGAAACAAAAGGGTATATTGACATTGCCGAAGTGGGAACACCATTTATTATTGAAGAGGGCATGGTTCCAGTTCGAGCTATTAAAGAAAAATTTGATAATATTGAAGTTTTAGCAGATGCCAAGATCATGGATGCCGGTGAATTTGAGGCGGATAAGTGTTTTGAAGCTGGAGCGGATATCGTAACTGTTTTAGGTGTCAGTAACGATGAAACAATTGAAGGTTGTGTACGTTCTGCTAAGAAATATGGTAAAAAGATCATGGTGGACATGATAGCGGTAAAAGATCTAGAACAAAGAACAATAGAAATTGATAATATGGGTGTGGATTATATTTGTGTTCATACTGCATTTGATGTGCAGGCAAGCGGAAAAGATCCATTAGAAGAACTAAAGATCGTAAATAAAGTTATCAAGAATGCGAAAAGTGCTGTAGCCGGAGGCGTGAAACTATCAACGATTGATGACATCGTTAATGAAGGAGCTGAAATCATCGTAGTTGGTGGTGCCATCTGTAATGCTAAAGATAGAGCTGCAACATCAAAAGAAATGAAATCTCATTTAAAATAGGAGGATAGTATGAATAATCAGGAATACGCAAAAAAAGTAATCGACGAATTAACACATACATTGACTAAAATTGATACAGAAGACGCAGAAAAATTCGTTGAACTGGTGGATGAAGCGAATGAAGTATTCTGTGCAGGAGCTGGAAGAAGTGGATTTCAAATCAAAGGTTTCGCAATGCGCTTGATGCACATGGGCAAAGCCAGTTATGTTGTTGGTGAAACATGCACGCCAAATATTAAAGAAGACGGTCTTCTGGTTGTGTGCAGTGGATCAGGAGAAACAAAGAGTTTGGTAAATCATGCGACAAAAGCCAAAGAAGTTGGAGCTAAAGTGGCTTTGATTACCATTAATCCAGAATCTACGATTGCGAAAATGGCAGACGTGGTTGTCGAAATCAGTGCACCAAGTCCTAAGAGTGCCAAACAAGGTGATGTCGTATCCATTCAACCTATGGGTTCTTTGTTTGAACAATCAGAAGGAATTTTTATGGATATTTCAATTATGATGTTAATGGAAAGAAAGGGCTTGGACTCCGATACGATGTTTGGACGTCATGCCAATATGGAGTAGTTTATGAAAGTAGAATTAAATAAGTATGTAGAAAAACCATGGGGCTATGAGAAATGGATTGCCATTACAGATAACTACGCCTTAAAAGAAATATTCTTTAAAAAAGGACAGAGATGCTCTTTTCAATATCATCATAAAAAAGAAGAACATATCTATATCTTAAGCGGAAAATTAGAAGTGTTGGAAGATAATGAAAACAGAGAACTGGAAACGCATGTTTATGGTCCAGGGGATATTATTCATAATCCGCCAACCTATCGTCATAGAAACACCGCTTTAGAAGATACAACGATCATCGAAGTGAGTACGCCTCATCTAGATGATGTCGTACGTATTGAAGACGATTATAATCGATAAAATAAAACCAAGATGAAAATTTATGTCATCTTGGTTTTTCGATGTTAGATCATAATGCAGTGTATTTTGTTCCCCGTCCAGAACCTTTTTTCTCAATATACCCTTGTTCAACTAACTTTTTAATTATGGATAAAACTTTTGATTTGCTGAATTGAGTAGCTTTTGAAATGTCAGAAGTAGAAAGGGTAGAATTCTTTAATGCTGAGAAAACTGAGTTTTCATCGTCACTTAAATTATTTTGCTCTTGCAGTACAGGAAGAGTAATTTGAATCATATCATTGAAAATAGTATATATAGGTTTTTTTTCATTTTCTCGATATGCTTCGTTGATTCTTCTGATTCCGGTTCCAAAACGTTCAATTAAATGCAGTTGAAAAAAGATACTGGCAATAATTGGGTTTCTTGGAATTGAGATACCACCATTTTTATAAACTTCTTCAGAAACGCCTTTAGGGAGACCACCCGGAGAAGAAATTTCTATTTTATCGTTGTACATAGCAACATTGATATGCGTGTTGATATCCCATGTCCTATGTACAAGTGCATTGGCTATTGCTTCACGAAATGCCTCTTCTGGTATTAGTTCAGTTTTTTTTCGTAATGAACCTTTTATTTCTTCGTATTCATAATATGTTCGAAATTTTTTTAAGATATTATCGTACTGAATGAGAATTGATTCATTAGAGAATGTTTCTCTATCTAAAAGAATATTAATATTATCTCCAAATCTTACAGAATCAATGCCGGGAAAATTATTGTTGTCTGCAAGCAATTGGGCTGCGTTGTTGTAACCTGTAGAATCTCTATATAATTCTAGCGTTTTTAATACATCTAGGGAGAATTCCTTGATATTTAATATTTCTTTTAATTTCTGTTCAAGAACAGAGAATGATAGATCTTGCGCTTTTGAAGGAATGTCTTCAAAATTCATGTTTTGCCCTTCAAGTATTAACCTGTTTAATTCGATACGATCTACTTCAATTGTTGCGGAATCGTTTCTTTGATAAGCTTTTGATTTATAAAAATATGGTTTAAAGAATCCTTCTTTTACATTCAATGTGATAGTCTGAGTGTTTTCATCAATGGATAAAGAATAAGATGGTATTGGTGAGATTGAATCATTAATCTTATTTTCTATATCTAAGCAGGCTTGAACAGGATTTGAAATGCCTTTGATATCTCCATTATCGCTGATTCCAAAGATGATTTTTCCATCTCTATAGTTCGCAAATGCGCTTACTGTTTTTAAAAAGGAGTTTGTTATAGTTTCTTTAAATTCTAAATCTTTGGATTCTCGCATAAAAATCACCTCATTTCTTTATTATTGTATCATAAAAAAACGCAAAAAAGTGCGTAAAATTTTACGCGTTTTTTTGCGCGCGTAATTTGGGCGTAAAAGCACTTTTCGCGTTAACAGGTTTCAAATTTATAGAAAGTAAAACTAGCGATCAAGATTGCGAGAATCAGTGGACAAAAAGTTATCCAAAAAGAAATATTTGATGAAGTAGCCATATGGTAAATCAACATTGAAAAAGAAAAGTTAGACATCAAAATGAATAATTCAGCGATAACAGAAATATATTGTTTAAATGATTTCTTTGTGTTGGAAGAATTAATGGCGAGTTTTACGATCCATTGAATGGCTTTTAAAAGAAGATAAATAACAATCTCAATAATAAAGAGTCCAATCAAACTGGTCTTTTGTCCATAATTATCCATTGTTCCGTATATATCATAATGAGTAGGAATCTGTATTGGAATTTGATTCCATTGTATAACAAGGAACAAAAACGTAAGGATCAAAAAAAGAATATTAATAATTTGTAGTATTTTAGAAGTTGTTTTCATATTTTCCTTCGATTCTATAAATTCATTATTTTTTTAACTGTATTGGCGGTTCGAATTGTTAGTTTTGTGCTGATAGTAGAGCTGGCTGTTTTTGCCCACCAGTTTGTTTTCTGATAGTTTTTACGATCAAAAGACCAGAAGATAAAGTTTTCTACATTTTCTATTCTTTCGTATTTATCATCAGGCTTTCCTAAATTATCGTATACCTCTTTAAATGTAGCAGGAGGGATGATAAAAATAAGATTATCATAAATGCCTTTATCTTCTGAATTCCACCAACCTGGTTCTTTTTGAAGAGCGTTTTGTAGCGATTCTTGAGAAATAATAAGAACAGGAATATCTAGATTAAATGTCTTTTTTATCATAGATTCAATAGAGGATGTGATATTTGGAATATTTGTTTTAGATGTGGAAAAAATAACGTTTCCACTGTTAAGATATGTTTTGACTTCACAGAAAGAGAGTTCTTCAAAACATTCTTTTAGCTTTTGCATAGATATCTTATTTTTTCCACCAACATTAATTCCTCGTGATAAGGCAATATATCGAATCATAGAAAAATCCTTTCGAAATTTATTTTGTGTGCAGTAATACAGGTTCGTTATTATGATAACTTTTGTTTGATAGTATCTCGTTATGAATGATGAAATGTCTATTTAATATGATATGTATTGGACTTTATCTTCATGATAAAGATGAAAATTCTTTCGATCTCTAAAGATTGATACTTTTGATCAATGCATGATTAGATTTCAGAGTCGTCATTTTTTTCGTTTTCTTTTGGTTTAGAAGAAGCGCCCAAGCATAAAAATGTGGAGCCTAAACACAACCAGACAACACCGGTTGTTGTATCAGAATTAAAAAAATTAATGATCGCAACGATATAGAACAAGACACAAGTTAAATAGTATAGTGATTTATTCCCCATTTTTTTACCTCTTTTTTCTAAATAAGTTATCATCATTATAAAACATGTTATTTATAATGTGAACAAAGACCTAAAAAAGAGCAAGTTCTTGTACAACGTAAGGAAAAATTTGTTATAATGGATAAGCGAAAAGGAGATCGAGAATGAAAAACATTGAGCTGGAAAAACATGCGAACAGCATTCGTAAGAGTATTGTAACAGAAGTTTTTTATGCACAAAGCGGACACCCAGGAGGAAGTTTGGGCGCAGCAGATATCATTACGAGCCTATATTTCGAGGAATTGGATATCAATGAAGATAATCTAAATTCAATTGATCGTGATCGATTTGTATTAAGCAAAGGACATGCGAGTCCTGCTTTATATGCTGCATTTGCGGAAAAAGGTTGGATCGAAAAGGAGGAACTGAAGACATTCCGTCATTTAGGTTCTAGACTTCAAGGACATCCAAGTATGCGTGCACTTCCAGGGGTTGATATGTCCACAGGATCTTTGGGTCAGGGAATCTCTTGTGCTGTAGGCATGGCTCTTGCTAATAAATTAGATAAAAATGACCACCGTATCTATACATTATGTGGAGATGGGGAATGTCAGGAAGGTCAAGTTTGGGAAGCGATTATGGCAGCTGCTCATCATAAACTTGACAACTTATGCATTATCATCGATAACAACAACTTACAGATTGATGGTAAAGTGGAAGATGTTATGAGTATTTATCCTTTAAATGAGAAAATGAAGGCATTCAATTGTCATGTAATCGAAATAGATGGTCATGATTTTGACCAGATTCGAGCTGCATTTAAAGAAGCTAGAGAAACAAAAGGACAACCAACTGTGATCATTGCGAAAACGATCAAAGGAAAAGGTGTATCCTTCATGGAAAATCAGGCTGGATGGCATGGTGTTGCCCCTAATGAAGAACAGTATCATGCAGCAATCAAAGAATTGGAGGCTTGTTAATTATGGCTAGTATCGCAACTCGTATCGCATATGGAGATGCGTTAAAAGAACTATTACAGGAAGATGAAAATATCGTTGTACTTGATGCAGACTTAGCAGGAAGTACAAAGAGTGGTGAAGCTAAAAAGGTAGACCCATCTCGTCATTTTGATATGGGAATCGCAGAAGGGAATATGATGTCTGTTGCTGCAGGTTTGGCTGCAAGTGGAAAAATTGCATTTGCCTCTACATTTGCAATGTTTGCAACTGGACGTGGATTTGAACAAATTCGTAACAGTATTGGTTATCCTAGATTAAATGTTAAAGTTTGTGCATCTCATGCAGGCATTAGTGTTGGTGAAGATGGTGCAAGTCACCAATGTATTGAAGATATTAACTTAATGCGTGGTATTCCTGGTATGACAGTTGTCGTTCCTTGTGATTATAATGAGGCAAAACAGGCCGTTCGTTCTATTGCTTACCATGATGGTCCATGTTATGTAAGACTTGGAAGAAGTGGTGTTGAAGAAGTAACTCCTGAGGGATACCAATTCGAATTAGGAAAAGGTGTCGTATTAAAAGAAGGAACTAAAGTTGCTTTGGTGGCTACAGGAAGCATGGTTCAGGAATCTTTAAAAGCAAGTGAACTTTTAGACTTTGAACCAACTGTTGTAAATATTCATACGATCAAACCAATCGATAAAGAATTGATCGTAGAATTGGCAAACAGTCATGATTTGATCGTTACTTGTGAAGAACATTCTATTATTGGTGGATTAGGAAGTGCTGTTGCCGAAGTAATGGCTGAAGCTGGATGCCCATGCAAATTGGCTCGTGTTGGAGTTCAAGATGTTTTTGGTGAAAGCGGAAAGCCAAAAGAATTGTTTGAAGCATACGGTTTAGACCCACAGTCTATCGTAAATGTAGTTAAGAATAATCTATGAGTCACTATTTTATAAACGATGAGAAAGTAAAAGATCTTCCTTTTACTTTCTCTTTTCAAATAAAAGAAAAGAAATTTGAATTTGAATCGAATCAAGGCGTTTTTTCAAAAGATAAGCTGGATGAAGGAACAAAGATCTTATTAAATACTGTATTAGAATATGAATCCAACCCTGAAACAGTATTAGATTTAGGATGTGGTATCGGTGTTATTGGAATTGTACTTTCCTCTTTTTGGAAAACAAACATGACAATGATCGATATCAATGCAAGAGCATGTGAACTTGCAAAAAAGAATCTTGAAAGACATTCGATTCAGGCCACTTTGAAAAATGATGATGGAATCAAAGAGGGCAATTTTGAGTGTATCCTCTTAAATCCGCCAATACGCACGGGAAAGAAAGTGATTTATTCCTTGTTTGATCAATGTTTAGAACATTTAAATGAGGATGGAAGATTATGGATCGTCATGCGCAAACAACATGGAGCGCAAAGTGCCGTTCATTATTTTGAAGAAAAACAGGCAAATGTAGAAAGGGTTGCCCGTGATAAAGGTTATTGGATCATGAAAATAACGAAGACACGCTAGTGTCTTTTTATTTGTCAATTTTTTAATAATATAAGTTTATTGTTTGAGTTGTATATATTTTGTTATTCTCCTGCTTAGATTAAGATTTTTGAAAAGGTCATACATTTTATTATTTTATTCACTTGGACAAAAGAGTAGAATAAGTTCAAAAGGAGATCACATGATAAATTTACAGATTGAAATTTTTTTACTGATCGTTGTTGGGCTTATTTTGTCTAAGACTGGATTGATGAGCTCTTCAACAAGAAAACAATTAACTAAGATCGTATTAACGATCGTTTTGCCTTGTTCTATCATACAATCTTTTGAAATTGATGTAGATCATGATTTGATTGTTTCTTGCATCATAGTATTTTTGGTATCTGTTATGACACAATTTGTATATTGGCTCTTTAACTGTTTTCTTTGGAAGAATCAATCACTGGCGCGAAGAATCAATTTGCAGTATGGCACAATGGTCTCTAATGCAGGATTTATGGGGATGCCATTAGCACAGGGTGTATTTGGAGATATCGGTTTGTTATATGCATCAATTTTTTTGATTCCACAAAGAGTATGTATGTGGTCTTATGGTTTATCTTTATATACGACAAGTCGTAAACAAGATTTGATCAAAAATGTCTTATTTCATCCTTGTATTATTGCTATTTTTATAGGTGTACTTTTGATGATAGGTCGTATGTTTGGATTCGTATTACCGGAAGCATTGGATGATACGATTGGAGCTATTGCCAGCTGTAATACAGCATTAAGCATGATTGCTATTGGAGGTATATTGAGTGATGTTAATGTAGATGATGTGTTTGATAAGACCACGCTATTTTATAGCATGATTCGTCTAATTGTATTACCTTTAGTTTTGTTGGGAATTGTACGTTTTTTGAATATAGATATACTTGTTGCCAATGTATGTGTTCTTTTATCAGGAATGCCAGCTGCAAGTACAACCGCAATGCTTGCTCAAACATATGATAAAGATCCCGTATTTTCATCAAAGCTGGTTTTTGTTTCTACACTGTTTTCGCTATTTACTTTACCGTTATTAAGCATGCTTCTAGGTGGTTGATAGAGTAAGTTTTTACTACCTAGATGCCATTGAGTTAAAAACCCGATAATGTTATACTCTCAATATGATTAATTTAATTGTTAAAAGATTTGTAAAAAATTCGGAAGATACCAAGAATCCAGATGTAAGAAGTGCTGTTGGACGTTTATGCGGATGGATAGGGATCTTGTGTAATGTCTTTTTATTTGGAATTAAGTTTGTAATAGGAATTATCGTGAATTCTGTTTCTATTCAGGCAGACGCTATTAATAACTTGACAGATGCAGGATCCAATATCATCGCTATCTTCTCTTTTTACCTGTCTAATAAGCCAGCTGACGAAGATCATCCTTTTGGACACGAGAGAACAGAAACAATTGCTTCTTTGTTTGTTGGGTTGATGATCGGATTTTTGGGGATCGAAATGGCAAAAGAAAGCTTTGGAAAGATCTTATCTCCAGATACTATTGATTTTAGACTTGTAACAGTATTTATTCTTATTATTTCTATTTTAGTGAAGTTATGGATGTATCTTTACAATAAATCGTTATCAAAAAAATATGAATCAACGATGTTAGAGGCTACGGCTCTAGACTCTATATCAGATGTGATAGGAACAAGTGCGGTCTTAGTATCTACAGTGATTTCTCCGTTTATCGGCTTTAATTTAGATGGATATATGGGTGTAATCGTATCGGCAATCATTTTGTATAATGCTTATGGATTGATCAAAGAAGTCGTAAATTCTCTATTGGGGGAGGCACCAGATAAAACACTTGTAGATGATATTGTTAAAGAAATGATGACAGATAAAAGAGTTTTAGGTGTTCACGATTTGATCATTCATAATTATGGACCTAACAAGTTGTTTGCCAGTGCGCATGTGGAAGTGGATTCAGATTGTGATATCTTTGATGTGCATGATCATATCGATAATGTAGAAAAAGAGATTAAAAGTAAATTTAATGTAGAAATGTCTTTACATATGGATCCTGTGAAAGTAAACGATCCATTAACCGACCAATATAAAGAAAAGCTGGCCTGTGCAATCGAAGAAATTGAACCTTCCTGGAAATTTCATGATTTTAGGATCGTATCCGGGCCAACGCATGTGAATTTAGTTTTTGACTTGGTTATTCCGTATGAGGAAAAACGAAATGAAGATCAAATCAAAGAAGAAATCTTAAATCATCTTTCTTCGGATAGAAAAGTGTATCTTGTGATGACGCTTGATCATCCATTTGCCTAAACTTCAACAACTTCTTTTATATCTTGAACCATTTTACGTTGTTCATCAGTTAGCTTATTTGTGATCAACATATCAAATTCTTTAAACTTACAAAATATATATGGAGCGGATGTATAAAACTTACTGCCATCGCAAACGGCAATAAGTTTTTTTGTTTGGTTCATTACATGACGTTTCAGACTTAATTCGTTAGAATTCATCGTTGTAAATCCATTGGAATCCAAAATTCCATCGGTTCCCATGATCGCAACATCGATATGCAAGTGATCAATAATATTTGCGGCAAAATGACCATATGTTCTAGCTCCAGTATTAAAGAGAAAACCGCCACATACGATCGTATTGATGTTCATTGCGATACAATGCGTTAATAAAGGAATCGAGTTGGTGACAACGGTAATATCCTTTTTCATCTGTAATGCATTAGCACCAAGCAATACTGTGCTTCCAGAATCTAGATAGACGATTTGTCCATCTTTAATTTCCTGAAAGGCTCTAAAAGTTATACGGCGTTTATCTTCTGGATTTTCTCTGTTTCGCATGGTCAAAGGGGTTTCAAACGAAGAGGAAATCACACGTGCATATCCATGCTCTCGCACCAATAAAGATAAGTTTTCCATCTCATTTAAATCATTTCGTAAAGTTTCTGGAGTAACATTTAACTCTTTGGCTAAATCTGAAATCTTGACTTTGGTGCGTTCAAGAAGAATCTTTTGAATACGAATTTGACGAGCTTCTTTTTTCTTTGTCATAATATCTCCTTTTTTGAATAAAAAATATTTATATCAATTAATTTCATTATACCAAAAAAATATCTTTTGAATTTATTTAATTTCAAAAATAATATTGTGGTTTATTGATGTTAAAGCGATAATCAAAGTGTCCAAAGGAGGTAAAGGTTATGTGCAATAAAGTTGTCCATTTAGAACCGGAAGAATTTATAAAAACACTTCAAAAAGAACAATTGTCTGTTTATGCCAGAGTTTACGTCCTTGATTCTGGGATTGCCGGTCTAATTTATATGTGTTCGGATTCGCATAATCTTTACTATCTGGACCGTTTTGTTCCGGCACCAAATAAACAGGAAGATTTTGATAAAATCAGCTACTATGATGTGCATAAAGATTTGTATCGAAAGATAAATCTTGATAACTACTTGCGTGATAAAAATCCGATCAATTGATCGGATTATTTTATATAACCATAAGTGAAATGTTCACCGGTTTTTTTGTCATTTCTAAAGCTGAAACAATCATTCAGCTCTTTTTTTGTGTCGAGTTTTGAAGGATAGATATTATCAATGTTTAATCCATTATTTAATAACATTTGAATATTTAAACCTTGATTATCGATAAATGCCTTTTGATTTGGCATATAACGAATAAAAGGTTCCACATCAAAATTTAGTTGTTTAATTTGATCGATGACTTCCATGCCAACTTCTAAAGAATCAAATAAAATGCTTGGGGAGAAGAAAGCTTTCGTGGTTTTAGAATTAATTATTTTGTTTTGAATGAGTTCTTTGACGCACTTATCTGTAATAGCTTGAACGGTCCCTTTCCAACCAGAGTGTATGCAGCAGATACTAGGCTTTGTTTCATCGACTAAAAAGATACCAACGCAATCTGCAGTAAATACACCGATAAGAATGTTTTTTTCGCAAGTATATACTGCATCTACATTCATTATGCTTGTATCTTTATCGAAAGCTCCTTTTTGTTTATCTTTTTGTGTTACTTCATAAATGTTGGCTGTATGTTTTTGCCAAGGCAGTGCCCAATTGGATAAAGGCTGATTTAACTCCTGGCTTAATTGATAACGATTTATCATAACTTTTTTCAGGATCTAAACAGACATGAAGAGCCATATTATTATTTTCAGGGACAGATGTATCTTTTAAGGTGGTTGCTCCAAATACGATAGAATTATTGACATATGTGATTTGTTTCATAATGACCTCTTTTCTATTTCTATAATAAAGTTAGTTTTGTTAGATTGGGTATGATCGTATAAGGCGTTTCATTGTTTCTTCCTGCCTTTATATGGTTGCGATCGATTCAAATCTTATTCCAGTTCATCTTAGCAGCTGGTACGATATCCCACCAATATCCTTTCGCAATATGAGTGTGATCCTTGTTTATAAGATCAAATTTTATTTCGGCCAATCGAAAGAATTCAAGGTTTGGTTTATAGCATTTGGTCTCATCGCTGGTCAGAACATAATCAAAGATATTATTCATCTTTAGAAGATGGTATTTCATTAAGGAGTTTGTTGTATTGGACATTAAAGCTAATTCATACCCTTTTTCTTTTAATGATGTTAAACAAGGCATGACATCATCAAAAACAGGAAACTCTTGGTGTGCCTTCATGATTGCATCGTAATAATTTGAAAAAAGTGAAGTCTTTAGTTCCATGTCACAATAGCTTAAGACATTTTTGATCAATTGTTCATAGGATATGAATGGTTCTCCATACATTAAACGATCTTCATAGCTTGAAAAAATATGGATTGTTTCTATAGAGGAAAGGTTGTTTGTTTTGGCGATATTTCCAATAAGATCATAAAGACTTGAAGTATCTAATAAAGTTCCATAGCAGTCAAATGTTAATGTTTTTTTCATAATCTTATTATAACAATGAAAATATAAATAAAAAACTTAAGAAAGTGCAACTTTCTAGCACTTTAAGCTTGCCACTGCTAAAAAGTGTGGTATACTATTAGCAGACATGGAGTAAGAATGCTAGAAAGGAGTCTTAATATGCCGGAAAGTAAACTAACGCAACGTCAAAAAATTATTTTTAAAACTATCGTTGAGGAGTTTACCAGAGTGGCTGAACCCGTTGGATCAAAGACGCTGATGCAGTTATTAGATTTCCCTGTATCGAGTGCCACGATTCGTAATGAAATGGCAGTCCTTGAAAAAGCGGGATTGTTGGAAAAGACGCACACCTCTAGTGGTCGTATCCCAAGTCAAAAAGGATATCGGTTCTATGTAGAACATTTGATGGAAACACATTTGGATGTCTCAACAAGAAATTCGCTCCAGCAAGTTTTTAGAGAAAGACATTATTCACTGGATGAAGTGGTTGAGAAAAGTTGCGATATCTTAAGTCATATGACCAATTTGACAAGTATCGTATTAGGCCCAGATGCTAGACATCAAGCTCTACAGCATATTCAAGTGATTCCAATCAATTCAAAGAATGCTGTTGCGATCTTTGTGACTAATCAAGGACATACGGAAAATAAGATGTTCCAGTTTGAACAGGATGTATCGGTTGAAGATATTAAAAACTGTACAGATTTATTAAATGATCAGTTGGTTGGTACATCAATATGTGATGTTGTTGACAAGATGCGTGAGATCGAACCAATGATGGCTGCAAAACTTGTTCGACATGAAGTTTTGTTTGAAGCCTTTGTCACAGCGTTTATGCGCTTTGCGACAGAGAAGGTTGCGGTGTCAGGGCGAGATAACATGCTGGGTCAACCAGAATTCAGCGATATCAATCGTTTAAAAGAACTTATGAAGGTTCTGGATAATGGTAGACTTTTCCATCAATGGACAGACCAGGCGGATAATGTAGCAGTACAAATTGGTACACGAAATGAACTTATCCAGATCGGGGACTGTTCAGTCGTAACGACAAAGTTCCATTACAACAATGAAGAAGAAGGACAACTTATGGTCGTTGGCCCTAATCGAATGCAGTATTCAAAAGTCGTAGCCTTGATGGATTACATGTCAAACGTTATCGAAAATGTTTTTGGTAACGGTAAAGGAGGTAAAGACGGTGAGTAAAAAAGATAAAAAAGATAAAAAAGAAGAAAAGAAGGTAGAGCCTGAAACAAAAGAAGAAATAAAAGAAGAAGCGACGAAGGAAAAAGTCGAAAAAGAAGAAACAAAAGAACCTACACAGGAAGAAATCATTCAGGGGCTTTTGGTACAACTTGATAAGGCAAAAAATGATGTGGCGAGAGCCTATGCAGATACAGAAAATATGAAGAAACGTCTTCAAAAAGAAGCGGATACCGCAAAGAAATATCGTTTCCAGCAGGCAGGTTTGGAAATTCTTCCAATTCTAGATTCTATGGAATTGGCGTTAAAAGTTGAATCTGAAGATGAAGCTATCAAGAATTATGTCAAAGGTTTTGAAATGATTCATAAACAACTTGTAGGCGTTTTGGAAAATGAAGGTGTAAAGCCAATTGAAGCTTTAAATAAACCTTTTGACCACAATACGATGCAGGCTTTGATGCAGGAAGCAAAAGAAGGCGTCGAACCAGGTATCGTTATTGAGGTCTTACAAAAAGGATATATGTTAAAAGATCGAATCTTAAGACCAGCATTGGTCAAAGTTAGTGAATAAAGGAGGAAAAGAATATGTCTAAAATTATTGGTATTGACTTAGGAACAACAAACAGCTGTGTTGCCGTAATGGAAGGTAAGGATTCAAAAGTAATTCCTAACCCAGAAGGAAACCGTACTACACCAAGTGTGGTTGCATTTAAAAATGGTGAACGTATCATCGGTGATGCGGCAAAACGTCAGGCAGTAACAAATAAAAACACGATTAGTTCTATCAAACGTTTGATGGGAACAAATCAAAAAGTAGAAGCAGAAGGAAAACAGTATACACCACAGGAAATTTCCGCAATGATCCTTCAATATTTGAAATCGTATGCAGAAGACTATCTTGGAGAAAAAGTTACAAAAGCTGTTATCACAGTACCTGCTTACTTCAATGATGCTCAGCGTCAGGCTACAAAAGATGCAGGTAAGATCGCTGGTCTTGATGTAGAACGTATCATCAACGAACCAACAGCTGCTGCATTGGCTTATGGTATTGATAAAACAGAAAAAGAACAGAAAGTATTGATCTACGACTTAGGTGGTGGAACATTCGATGTTAGTATCTTGGATCTAGCCGATGGTACATTTGAAGTATTATCTACAAATGGTGATACCCACTTAGGTGGAGATGACTTCGATAATGTATTGGTTGACTGGATGGTTGATACATTCAAGAAAGAAAACGGAATCAACTTAACAGCTGATCCAATGGCTATGCAGCGTTTAAAAGAAGCAGCTGAAAAAGCTAAAAAAGATTTGAGTGGAGTTATGCAGACGCAGATCAGCTTACCATTTATCTCTGCTGGTCCTGCTGGTCCTCTTCACTTCGATACAACATTAACTCGTGCTAAATTTGATGATATGACTCGTTCACTAGTAGAACGTACATTATTGCCAATCGAAAATGCGTTAAGAGATGCTAAATTATCTAAATCTGATATCGATCAAGTATTGTTAGTTGGTGGTTCAACTCGTATCCCTGCTGTTCAGGAAGCTGTTCGTAAGGCATTAGGAAAAGAACCTAGTCACTCAGTTAACCCAGATGAAGCAGTTGCTATGGGTGCTGCAATCCAGGGTGGTGTCATCTCTGGTGATGTAAAAGATGTATTGTTGCTTGATGTTACCCCTCTGTCATTAGGTATTGAAACTATGGGTGGTGTCATGACAGTATTGATTCCACGTAATACAACGATCCCAACAAGTAAATCACAGATCTTCTCAACAGCTGCAGATAACCAGCCAGCTGTAGATATCCGTGTATTGCAGGGTGAACGTCCAATGGCAGCTGACAACAAAGAATTAGGTAACTTCCAGTTAACAGGAATTGCACCAGCTCGTCGTGGTGTTCCTCAAATCGAAGTAACATTTGATATTGATGCCAACGGTATCGTACACGTAAGTGCTAAAGATAAAGGCACTGGAAAAGAACAGTCTATTACGATCCAGAACTCAAGTGGATTGAGTGAGGAAGAAATTGATCGTATGGTTCGTGAAGCTGAAGATCATAAAGCTGAAGATGAAAAACGTAAAGAAGAAATTGATTTACGTAACAAAGCTGAAGGTTTCATTTCTCAAATCGATGCAATGTTAGAAGATAACAAAGATAAAATTGATCCAAAACAAGCTGAAGAAACTAAAAAATTAAGAGATGACCTTCAAAAAGCTCTTGACGAAAATAACATGGATGAGGTTAAATCTAAACTTGACATGTTAGAAAAAGCAGCTCAGGCAGCTGGTCAGCAGATGTATCAACAACAAGCTCAGTCACAAGGTGCATCACAAGATAACACAACACATGCAAATGATGATGTAGTTGACGGAGAATTCACTGAAAAACATTAATAAAACAAAGTTCTAGCCCGCGCTAGAACTTTCACATGTGTAGAAGGAGGAAGGATCATGGCCGAAAAAAGAGATTATTATGAGGTCCTGGGAGTTTCTAAAAACGCAACGCCCGATGAAATAAAAAAAGCATATCGAAAACTTGCGATGAAATACCATCCCGATGTCAATAAAGATCCTGGAGCCGAAGATAAATTCAAAGAAATCAATGAGGCTTATGAAGTCTTAAGTGATGAACAAAAGCGCCAGACATATGATCAATTCGGTCATGCCGGAATGGATGGAGCTTTTAACCAAGGTGGATTCCAGGGGGGATTTACCGATTTTGGTGATTTAGGCGATATCTTTGGATCATTCTTTGGTGGAGGATTTGGTTCAGGTTTTGGGGGCTCATCTCGCCGTCAAAGCAATCAGCCACGCCAGGGACAGGATCGTTATATGCAGATGCGTATCGATTTTATGGATGCGATCTTTGGTAAGACAGAAACGATTTCGTTGGAAGTCGATGAAACATGTAAACACTGTAATGGAAGTGGAGCAGAAAGTCCAAGCGATGTTCAGACATGTCCTACATGTCATGGTTCTGGTTATGTCATGAGCCAGCAGCGAACACCTTTTGGTGTGATCCAACAACAGTCTGTGTGTCCTGATTGTCATGGAACAGGTAAGAAAGTATCTCGTTCTTGTCATGTATGTCATGGAAAAGGATATGAACATAAACGAGTTAAACTGGATATCAAGATTCCTGCAGGTATTCAAACTGGGCAGCAGATTCGTATTGCGCAAAAAGGTGAAAGAGGAACAAATGGCGGACCAAACGGAGATTTATATATCGAAATTATCGTAAATCCACATCCAACATTCAAACGTGAAAACAACGATATTCATATTAAAGTTCCAATCAGTGCAATTGATGCGACGATAGGATGTACAGTTCAAGTACCTACGGTATATGGAGATGTTGATTTGAAAATTCCAGAAGGAACACAGCCAAACACAAAATTCAGATTGAAAGGAAAAGGTGTTAAATCTCGTTCCGGTCAAGGAGATGAATATGTTGAAGTAGCTGTTGAAATTCCAAAGAAACTTTCTCGCAAAGAGCGTGAATTGTATGAACAGTTAAAGAGCGGACAATCCGATTCGCCATTTGAAAGATTTAAAAGAGCATTTAAATAAGAACAAGGGCATCCATTTAGGATGCCCTTAAATATAAACAACGATAGCTTTGTACAATTAAATCTTTTATGATAATATGTTTGCGAAAAGGGGTTTGTCATGAGAAATATATTAGTTTTGATTGGTATTATCGTTTTTGTAGCGGTGTTAATATCGTTTGTCCTACAGTTTTTACGAAATTCCAAACAGAAACAATTCATGTATCTTTTACAGAATAATGAATTTGATACGTTATATAAAAAGATTGATTCTTTTTATACCAAATCGATTTTTCCAGAGTATAATCGAGAATATGTTCGTTTGAACGCATTGATCATGCAGGATCGTAAAGAAGAAATTGATGCGACATTTGATAAATTAATCCCTATGGCAAAAGATAAGAATGCCAAAATAGATATTTTAGATAAAGCTTTTGGATATTATGTATATGATGAAAATCAAGAAAAATGCGATCAGATCATTAAAGAAATCGAAAAACTTGATGATGAAAAAATGTTGAAATACGCTAATATGATGTACGATATCATGATCTTAAAAAAATCAAATCACATTAAGGAACTTGAGAAAGATTTTGATAAACAACCAGTTATGCAAAGGGTAACAAATGCCTATTTATTAAGTGTGCAATATAAAAATAAAGGGAATGAAGAAAAAGCTCAATATTATGAAAATGTATCGAAGTCATTGGTTGAGGGGAGTAAAGGGTAAGTGGAAACACTTACTTTTTCTTTTTAGTCCACAATGGACTAAAAACGTAACCAAAGTCATAATATATCGGACTAAGTATGATATAATATCAAGGGTTTGAAGGAGGCTTTATGGAAGAAAAATATATAACTATAAAAGGAGCTTGCGAAAATAACCTTAAAAATATTGATTTACAGATACCAAAAGATAAATTGGTCATTATGACCGGAGTTTCCGGAAGTGGAAAGACTTCTTTAGCTTTTGATACGATATATGCTGAAGGACAGCGCCGATATATGGAATCATTGTCAGCCTATGCAAGACAGTTTTTAGGAAACAGTGAAAAACCAGATGTGGATCAGATGGATGGATTATCACCGGCAATAGCAATTGATCAGAAGACAACATCGAACAATCCTCGTTCAACAGTTGGAACTGTTACGGAAATTTATGATTATTTGCGTTTGATGTATGCAAGGATCGGAGTACCATATTGCCCACATCACCATGAGCCAATCACGGGATCTACGATCAAAGAAATGATTGATAAGATCATGGAACTTCCTGAAGGAACACGATGCACGATCTTAAGCCCGGTGATTTCAGGTAAAAAGGGAACACATAAAGATTTGATCGAAAAATTGATCAAAGAAGGTTATGTGCGCATTCGCTTGGATGGTGAAATTGTTTATCTTGAAGAAGTGAACCAATTAGAAAAGAACAAAAAACATTCCATTGATGTCGTAGTGGATAGGATCGTAAAAGGGGATAATCGCTCTCGTTTTCATGATTCTTTAGAAACTGCCTTGAAATTAAGTGATGGATTGGCAATCTTGTTGACAAAAGAAGAGGAAATCCTTTTTTCCAGCAATTATGCCTGCAAGATCTGTGGATTTTCTGTACCTAAATTAGAACCAAAACTGTTTTCATTTAATGCTCCTTTTGGTTCTTGCCCTGAATGTAAAGGATTAGGATTTACGCAGAAAGTAGATTTAGATCTATTGATTCCAGACTGGAATAAATCTATCAGTCAGGGAGGAATTCATTTTTATAAGAATATCGTTAATACGGAAAATCTAGAATGGCAAAGAATTCATTCTTTGATCAAGTATTATGATATCGATATGGATATGCCTATGAAAGACATTCCAAAGAAGAAGTTAAATTATCTTCTATATGGATCCGATGTACCAATTGCCTATAAACTTGAATCAAGAAGTGGAAATACTTCCACAAAACTTGAATATATTGAAGGGGTTTGTACATTGATCGAAAGACGTTATATGGAGACAACATCTTCTATGTCTAGGGAATGGTATGGGTCTTTTTTAGCGGATTCACCATGTCCAGTATGTCATGGAGCCAGATTAAATGAACAGGCATTAAGCGTACAGGTGGCTGGTAAAAATATTTATGAATGGACGTGCATGAGTGTTAAAGAGGCACTTGAATTCATGGATAATTTACAGTTAACACCAACACAGGCCAAAATAGCTGATTTAGTAACCAAAGAAATTCGCAATCGTCTTTCTTTCTTAAATCATGTAGGGTTAGGATATCTAACTTTAGATCGTTTGGCTTCTACACTCTCAGGAGGAGAAGCACAGCGTATTCGTTTAGCCACACAGATTGGTTCGCGTTTAACGGGTGTTATGTATGTCTTGGACGAACCAAGTATCGGTCTTCATCAAAGAGATAATGACAGATTAATTGACGCCTTGAAGGAAATGCGTGATTTGGGAAATACTTTGATAGTTGTTGAACATGATGAAGATACAATGCGTGCCAGTGACTATATTGTGGATATTGGCCCAGGTGCAGGTGTTCACGGAGGAAATGTCGTTGCAGCAGGAACGCCGGAAGAAGTTATGAAGAATGAAAATTCGATCACAGGAGCTTATTTAAGTGGTCGAAAGAGAATCGAAGTACCTAAGACACGTCGTAAAGGAAATAAAAAGACAATAAAAGTTGTAAAGGCAACACAAAACAATCTTAAAAATGTGAATGCAACATTTAAGCTTGGCGCATTTAATGTTGTAACAGGAGTTTCTGGATCTGGGAAATCGTCTTTGGTTACTGAAGTATTAACACATGGAATCCAGCACTCGTTAGGAAGATTACGTATTAAACCAGGAGCCTGCAAAGAAATTAAAGGGTTGGAAAACATAGATAAGATCGTTGAAATTGGTCAGGATCCAATTGGTAGGACACCTCGTTCCAATCCAGCAACATATACAGGTGTCTTTGATGATATCCGTGATTTATTTGCCCAGACCAAAGAAGCAAAGTTATTAGGATATGATAAAGGACGTTTCTCCTTTAATGTAAAAGGCGGACGATGTGAAGCCTGTCAGGGAGATGGTATTTTAAGAATATCCATGCATTTCTTGCCAGATGTTTATGTTCCTTGTGATCAATGTCAGGGAAAACGATACAATGAGCAGACGTTGCAAGTGGAATATAAAGGAAAAAATATTGCGGATGTCTTAGATATGACCGTAGAAGAGGCATTGGAATTTTTCTCGAATGTATCTAAGATCAAGCACAAACTGCAAACACTAAATGATGTGGGGCTATCGTATATAAAATTAGGACAGAGTGCGACAACACTTTCGGGTGGAGAAGCACAACGTGTCAAATTAGCTAGCGAGCTGCAGAAAAAGGCGACTGGAAAAACGGTCTTTGTCCTTGATGAGCCAACGACAGGACTGCATTCAGATGATGTTAAGAAACTGATTGAAGTGCTTCAAAGACTAGTTGATCATGGAGATACTGTGATTGTCATAGAACATAATCTTGATGTTATCAAGTGTGCCGATTATATTATTGATATGGGACCTGAAGGAGGAAATGATGGTGGAACGATTGTTTGCCAAGGTACTCCAGAACAGGTGGCAGCATGCGAAGAAAGTTATACAGGACAGTATTTAAAGCCATTATTGGAAAGGAAGTGAGTCAATGAATAAAGTATGTGTAAAACACTTAGCACAAAAGTTCATGTGGGAGATTGTATGTGGGGATGCAGAATCATTAGATCGCCCTATTACATTACCGGATACCAATCGTCCTGGACTTGAACTTGCTGGATATTTTCCGGACTCACAGACGAAAAGACTTGTAATTCTAGGTGAAAAAGAAATGGGATATATTGATGAAGTAATGGATGAAATATCCCAAAGACGATCATTTGAGTTTTTAACAAGTGAAAACACGCCATGTATCATTGTTGCACATGGATATGATTGTCCGAAAGTACTAAAGGAAATTGCACAAAGAAAGAATTTCCCAATCTTTAAATCACCTCAAAAGACAACAGCTGTTGTTGTTTCGGTGACAAACTATTTAGATGAATGTCTTGCGGAATCTGTAATCTTACATGGAGAACTTGTACGAGTGCATGGTGTTGGTGTTTTGATTACAGGTAAATCGGGGATGGGTAAAAGCGAAATTGCTTTAGAATTGATCAAACGTGGCCATCAGCTGGTTGCGGATGATCGTGTCGATTGTTATGCGATGCATAATATGTTGATTGGTAAAACAGCGCCTCTTTTAGAAGGTTTTATGGAACTAAGAGGGGTTGGGATCATTAATGTGGGTCGTATGTTTGGAGTAGGTTCTTATGCTAGAAGAACAGAAATTGAACTGCAGATTGATTTAGAACCTTATGACAGCAATCATGATTATGACCGTGTCGGAATTGAAGAAAAAGAGTATGCAGAAATATTAGGCGTTAAGATCATGCGTATTCGTATTCCTGTCAGCTCTGGACGTCCAATGTCTACGATCATTGAATCCGCTGTTACAAACTTCTTGTTGTTGAAAGAAGGTTTGGATTCCGCAAAGGAATTTGAAGAAAGAGTATTAACGCAGATTGCAATGAATAAAGAGGAGACAGAGTAATATGCATTTTTTTGAAAATTCTAAGATCTTTGTCTCTTTTGGTACTTTAAAGATTACCTGGTATGCTGTCTTGATTTTGACGGGGGCTTTCATTGGCTACATGATTGCTCAAAAAACAGTCAAGAAATGGGGTTATGCCAAAGAAATGTTAGAAGATTACATTATTCCAACATTTATCATTGCGATTTTAGGGGCAAGAGTTTATTATGTGATCTTTGAATGGGGATATTATTCAACGCATTTGAATGAGATCATTGCGATATGGAATGGTGGTTTGGCTATTCATGGAGGATTGATTGCCGGTCTTCTTTACAGTATCTATTTCTTTAAAAAACGAAATGTCAGCTGCTTAAGAATGG